>Ga0268279_1001246_pt1 | contig 14438 bp, 20 predicted proteins | sample saktaG_6_FD_190142 | JGI IMG/M metagenome (GOLD analysis project Ga0268279, IMG submission 190142) | Saline water microbial communities from Sakinaw Lake, British Columbia, Canada - sak_2010_1_5_80m | ecosystem: Environmental > Aquatic > Non-marine Saline and Alkaline > Saline ...
ATAAGCTTTATGGCTTCTGGGATTTGAATTTGAGGAATACTAAACTCCTTCCTCACTTGCTCCTCGCTACTGACTCTTGAATAAATACAGGCACGGATTGTCTTTAGTGCCGATAACATTCCGACAGGTTTTTTATTGTTGATTTGGATTCTCATATTTTTTGTTAACTTTTTTATTTTTCTTTGGGATTTTACCCTCGTCAATCAAATTAAGAACTTGATCAACAAATTCAACAAAATTAACTTTCTCATTTTTAACTTTTTGAATAATTATTTTTGGTTTTCTCTTTTTTGGCATATTTGCTATAATACAAATGGGCGTAAGCCCAACCAGAGATCACTTACTCTTTTTAGAGATACTTTGGAAGGTATATGGGTCTCTGGTTTTATTTTGACCTTTATTTTTTCCTTATAAATCTACTATTTTACACAATACTCTCTAATCCAAGAATATTCAGAGTTAGATTGGAGTTCCTCGGGTGTATTGTTAGATTCAAATTTTATAACATAATGACAGGCGTATTCAATAATCCATTCCTTTGAGTTTTGATTCTCTTCCTTTAAAGAAATACCACACCCCTCTGCTACATTTAAATATTGGGTCTTCAAATCTTTAAGTTCATTAAATTTCTTCAATTCTTTCTCTGCCTCTTTCTGCCAAAAAACTTTGGTCATATTACCTTCATTTACTCTAATCATAACTAAAGTTGGGTCTGAATATACAAAGTAAAGGTATTCGTGATACCAGATACAACCATTGATTCCCGGGTAGGGACGATGTCCACAAGTATCTTTAATCTCTGCCGATATTCTATTATATTCATTACAAGCTTTTTCTTTAGCAAGTTTTTCTTGTAATTCTTGAGTGGTTTGTTCCTGTTCGGTTTGTTTGATTTCAATTTTTGCTTGTTTGGTTTCAACAACCTCAACTCTACCAATTAAAGAATCCATCTGTTCGGCTAAAATCTGAATTGCCTCTTCTACGGTTTTACCTTGAATTAAAGAAACAGTGAAAGAACCGCCTATCGCAATAGTAGGAAAAGCGACAATGCCAATCAGAACGCCTGTGAGAATTGGTTTGATTTTTTGTTTCATATTTTTTTGTTATAATTATTATTGCCAGAGGTTTTAATCTTGCCTTTTCATAAGGTTTGCCTCTGGCTTTATTTATTTTTATATTTATCCCAAATATTATCGTGTTTGGCTTTTGCTTCTTTTAATTTTTCTTCTTGTTCTAAACTAAAAACTTCGTTGAATTTTTCTAAAACTTGGTAAAAAAGACCGTAGCTGGTTGGAAGAACTTCATAAAGATATTTATCATTCGGGTAAAGTTGAGGAATAACCTTTTGATCCCAAATTCCTTCTATGTAATCTGAAATGCTGTATGGTGAAGGATGAGCTAAAGACGACAGTATAGAATATGTGGGTATTAAAACTCTTTCTGTTTCTTCAATCATCTGTCTAATTGATTTCTTGCTCCAGTTTCTTAAATCGGGATAGAGGTATTTCATCTTGTTGTAATCTTCCTCAATTCTCTTTTTATTTTCTAATAAACCTTTTTTTAGAGCTTTCACTTTTAACCAGTCCTCATCATTTTCTATAGCAATCATTATTTTTCTTTTCTGTATGGCTTCATATTTTAAAAATAGCTCGCTTTTTCCTTTGGGTTCTTTTGAGATATAAAGCAAATTTACAAGATTTTCCAATAAAGCTCTTGATAAAATCCCAGCATCAAAACCATATCCTCTTCTACAATTGAAATTTATTGCCTCAAAAGTAAGATAGCTTCTTATAAATAAAAAATATACAACGAATCTAAATGAATCTTTTTTAACTTCTTCCTTATTTATTTTCTTTTCTAACCCCCCTGCTATTCTCAATAGCCAATTATAAGCTTTAAACCAATCTCTATATTTGAAGTATAATTTATATTTCAAATACAAATTTCTAATCATATTCATAAGGTTTGTCTTTGGTTTCTAAATATTTCTTATTCCAAATGCGTGAGCCAATCTTTCAGAAATTCTTTTTGATACTTTTGCGTTCTCTTCCTTTATTTCTTTTCCAGAACTTTCTTCAATAAATTCAAGATTGTCATAATGCCATTTTCCTTCAGTTTCTTTTGAATAACGAGCGATGGGACGCCTAATTATTTCAAATTCTTCAAATTCTTTAACATCTATTGATAATCCTTTTATTCTGGTGAGTTGAAAATAAATTTTTACAGGTTCATCAAATCCGATTTTGCCATAAAACTTTCCAGCATAAGTTATAAGACAGACTATTTCACTAAATATGCTTCTCAAAGATATTACTTTATTTTCAGAATCATTGTGAGGTATTTTTCCACAATAGCTGATTGTAGCGTTTCTGAATAACGATGTTATAAAATAAGTTTTAGTTTCTTCTTTGGGATCGCAAAACTCCATAAATCTTACTCCGTTTAAGAAAGGTCTGTAAAGATTATTTCCAAAAGGGGTTTTTTCCAACCACTCTGTTATTTCTTCTTTTTGAAAATCTACCAATTCTTTAGGAAAAGAAGATGGGACAATAGCTATCGTCAGTAATTTTACATCATCAAATAAACTGCCATCAAAATCTTCACCTCCTACAAATGCTATGTGTTCTGGTTCTCCAAAAAGTTTTGTTTCTGTTTCCATAATTTTAGTTTTTATTTTTGATATACGACCTTTTATTTATTTTACTGGGTATTTTTTGTAGCACTGGTCTTCCAAATCTTTTTTATACTCACTAAAATTATCAGCAGTGCCAGCAGGTAATCTACAAGAACAATCTTCCCTTCTTTTGCCATAATCTATTCTGACTTCCCACCAGAGGTCAAGTTCGTTTTCTTCTTCTATCCCTCTAAATTTGGCATAGATTTCATCGGTCATATTATACTTTTCAAGATATTCGTTGTAATCCAAATCCAGTAATTCTTTACATTGTTTTGACAACTTTCCCAAATACTCACATTCGTCAATCCACATTTTGTTATACGAATCAAAGGCATTGTCCAAGCAATTACTTAAGTTCAATTCCTGCTGTATTTTCTCTTCTTTCTCTTTAATTTCTTCACTTAATTTATCATAAGCTTCAGCTCTAATTTTTGCCTTTTCTTTCGCTGGCAAATAGATAACATAATGCCAGAATATCGCTATGCTTATTAGCAGTATTGCGATAATGCCTGAAATCAAAGCTATTTTTTTTAAATTATTCATTTTTATTTTTTAGTTTAATTTTTATCTTGCGACCCTTTAGAATTCTAATTTAAATTTCTTATCTAATAATTCCTCAACTGTAATCAGTTTAATTTCTAATTCTTTTTTGTTTTTAATCCGTGCCACTTCCTCATAAGCACCTTTGGTAAAACTGAAAGCTACAATATAACCTTTTTTATAATCTTCTCTTTTAAGTGCGGTCTCAAAATTATCTACAACATTGCGTCCCACTTTATCAGATTGTTTTACCTGTATCCCCGCTTCATCGTGATATAAGTTTCTTGTAAGGCGTCCATCTAATCCCATATCCCCAACTTTCTTTCTGCTGGCAATGGCTCTCATTTTATCTATTATCACCCAGTTTTGAAATTCAAAAGGTTCTAACTTTCTCACTTGTTCTACTGTTGTTGGCATACCAACAACAATATAATCTATTCCCTCTGTTATCCTTGCTATTCTTTGTCCTGTTCCTTCCAGCCCTTTCTTAAATCTATCTTTTATTACCTTAATGGCAGTAGGAGATATATCTATTCCTATCCATCTTCTCCCTAATCGTTGAGCTACCGCTATTGTTGTGCCACAGCCACAGAAAGCGTCCAAAACTAAATCATCTTTATTTGAGGACGCTTTTATTATTCGCTCTAAAAGTGCTTCTGGTTTCTGGGTTGGATAACCCACTCGTTCTTTTGAAGTAGAAGCCATTAAAGAAATCTCCCAAACATCGGTTTCTGGAGCTCCTTCTTTTGGATAGCACTTACCGTAATATACAGTGCCATCGGTCTTTCTTCTTTTTATCAGGGCATAACGCTTCCCTTGAGCATCAACTTTATTATATCTTCCCATAAGAGGGTCTTTGTAGGGTTTATACAAAAGATTAAAAGTGTAATTTTTACTTTTGGCATAGAAAAAGATAGTATCGTGTTTTCTGGGGAAACCCGATTTTCTAACTGTTGCCCTCGCTCCATAACTCCAAATTATCTCATTTTGAAAATTATTCTCACCGAAAATCTTATCCAACATAATCCTTATATAAGCGTTAGCGTGCCAATCACAATGAATATAGAAAGAGCCGGTGGGTTTCAAAACTCTATACATCTCTTGGACTCTTGGCTTTAACCAACTAATAAAATACTCTATTCCACCTTCCCACCTATCTTTATAACTCCTAACCTCTGCCTCATCACCCCAGACAACCTCATACTGCTTATGAGTAAAAAATGGTGGATCAATATAAATCAAATCTACGCTCTCTTTGGGAAGTTTGGCTACTTCCTCTAAATTATCACCACAAATAAGTTTATTAGTTTTCCAAAGTTTATTTTGATTTTTCATTTTATTTAATTTATTTAATTATTTATAAAGATTCCCTCTTTGTATCCTTTTATGATAAAGAAATAATGTCCTTTCAATGTCTCTCACAGATAGTTTAAATTTTTTAGCGTAGTATCTCAATCTCATAAGATAGCTATACCAGTTTTTGAAATTGAAATTAGTTCCATCTGGTTTTATCTTTACTGCCCCATAGAGATACAAAATTTGCCATACTCTTATATCAATAACGCCATAATTTTGCGGGTCAACAAGAGTTAAGATTGCTGACGCCGTTGGTATTGAAACTCCTTTTAGCTTTGTAAGTAAATCAATTTTCCTTTTTTCAAATTTTGTAGATAGGGCTTTTTTAGATATTTCAATTATTTCCTTTTCGTCGTTCTTTAAATATTTCTGTTTTGGTCTTGGGCTTTTCCACATTCCTATTTTAACAAATTCCTCTTTCGTAAAGTAGCCCCTTTTTTTAATAGGTTTTAGTTCGTTAATTAAAATTAAAGTATCGTCATCTTCTTTTGTATCAAGATTATTTTTAATAAGCTCCCCAATCTTTTGATATTCTTTTTTCATATTTTGTGAGTTTTAGATAATTAAATAACTTTACTGAATTTTCTTTTCTAAAAATTTATACCTCTAAAAACACTACACAATTTCGGAAAGTCCTTTTCAATTGAAATCTCATCATAATAAACCATAAGCATATCCAGAGAGCTATGCCTTGTGTATTTCGCAACCTGTAATAAGTTGCCTTCGTAAGCTTCAATAAGCTTGGTGGTATAGTAATGCCTTAATCCGTGAACTTCTTTTTGAATATCTAATTCTCTAAAAACTTTCATTACTTCTCTTCTGATAGACCTTGTAGTCAATCTCTTATTCTTATTGCTGTTGCTCTGGCATAAAAAGATAGCTCCGGCTTTTATGTTGTTTTGTTTTAGATGTTCCTGGATATGCCTAACGGTCTTTGGCAACAACTTTATCCATTCTCTATCTTTTTTTCCCTTGCTCAAAATGAATGTTCTATTGTTAGCCAGGTCCAAATCCTCAAAGTTCAATCTTGCTACTTCAACTGAACGCAATCCTTCAAAGATAAAAAGAGAGAACATAGCTCTCAATCTGCTATTCTGCGGTGAGGGTGGCAGTTCTTGTAGCCAAGCGGTGAGCCGTGAAATCTCTTCGTCATTAAGTCCTTGTTTTTTGTGCTTTTTGGTTTCGGGAAAAGTTGAGATGTTTAGAGTAATGTCTGGTATCTTTCCTAACTTGTATAATTCCCTTAACCAAATTCTTGCCGTTATTAAAAAGTGATTTTTGGTTGAAATGGAATAATCGTTTCTTGCTTCCAAATATCTTTTAAACTCTAAATAAGTTGTCCTGTTAAATCCATTTTTCTCAATAAATTGAATAAACAAAGGCAAGCGAGACCTGTAATCTTTTATCGTTTGCTGGCTAATATCTAATAATTCAAAAAGCCGGTCAGCATTTTGCTTTAGTTCTTCAAAACTATCAAGTGTTAGAATTTGATCTTGTGTCGCAATTTGAGTTTCCATAATTGGTTTTTGACTTTTAGTTTTCTATTCTCTCATCTACTCTTACAGAGTGGCTATCCCCAAACTATTCCTCTCTGGTTGCCCGAGCCACTATGTTGACTATCGGATTTTGGTTCTCTGTAAGAGTGTGCCCCTTGAGAATAAGCCCCACTCAAAATTGTTGCTTCTTTTTTAGCACACTCAAGGCAAAATGCTTCCTTGTTCTTTAGCTCTTTGTATGTTCCTTTGAATTGCCTATTTTCCCTTTCTAAATAATACTTCTGTTTTCCCGTTAAATCTTTTTTACATTTACAACATTTCATAATAAAATTGTTTCCTTCTAATTTAAAATCCTTGCTCTTCTTTTAATTTTGAAAGCCGTCTAAATTGTTTTCTATATTCTTTTCTCTGTTCCAAAATCACTCTCACTCGTTCCCTTGTAATCCCGAATTTTTGGGCAATTTCAGATAAAGAATAACCTTCATTAAAAAGTTTCTCAATCTGGGCATTCCGTTTTGTCTTAATTTTATTAGCCATTATTTAATTATAGCAAAGTCAATAGCACTGTCAACCCCAAAGACCAATAAAACCCGTTAAGGTAAATAATCCTGAAAATTGCCGAGAAAACAATAGTTGCTCCTATGGTTCAATTTCAAGGTATTAAACCTCAACCTAATCCCTAAACGCTTATTAGAAGCCAATCTGGTGAGTCGTTTTTTGACTATTTTGATAAAAATCCTTGTTTTTGAACCCCGGTCCACTGGATAGCAAAAGAGTAAAAACTAACAAAAATCTCCCTTGTTATCCATAACTTGATTGTTAAGCTCGGTTTGACCTTCACCGGAATAGGAGTGATTTATCACTATCAGAGATATGGCTTTTTAAACTTCGGCAAAAAACTACCGAAAAGATTTGGAACAAAAATTATGTATCAATTAGGTTGAGCTTTTGAAAGATAGTTAGTTTTTTCAAAAAAGATTATCTCTCTCGGCTCGTGATCGGAAGGTTTAATTTTTGCTAAATCTTTTTTTTCATTTTCGCCTCCGATTAAATCCTCATACCTCGCTGGCTTGCTTTGATTTTCTCTCTCTTCTGCTTAGGAAGAGTATGCCCTGTCAAGCATTCAAAGTTCCCCAGCCCAAAAAGAATTGGTAAAATTAAATAGCCCTAAACTGGTGTATCGCCAACCAGTTATCGCCTGACTTCATAACAAGGGTTTCCGGTATCCTGAATTTCTCATTGGATTTCCTCATTCGCTTGAACTCCTTACCTATTCTTGTCTTGATCCTCAAAAACCTCTTTCTGTCCTTGCTGCCGGGATTTTCAATTTGGCATAAAAATATAATCATATTGAAATTATTTTAATTCTCATCATAGCCCATTAGCTCCGCCTTGATAATGAGCTATGTCAGAATTAAATTAGTTTTTTCTCTTTAAATGAAAAATTGTTTTTCTCGGTGAAAATAATATGGTCGTTCAAATCAATCCCTAAAATCTTGCCCGCTTCTGCCAATCTCTTTGTAATGGTCAAGTCATCTTCGGAGGGTTCGGGATCTCCAGAGGGGTGGTTATGTAGAACTATAATGCTTGAAGCCGAATTGATAAGGGCCGGCTTGAATGTTTCCCTGGGATGGACAAGGTTGGCATTCACAGAACCTAAACTTATCAGTTCGGTTTTTTCTAACTCCAAACGAGAGTTTAAATAAAGCCCTATAAAATGCTCTTTCTTCCAATCGGTGATCAAGGTTTTTGCTATTTTCACCGCATCATTTGGCTTGTTTATTATCATTTTTTAAAAGAGCCGGCGGTTGCTCTGGTTAGTTTCTAATCCTCACGACACCAGCCAACCGGCAAGCCCGCATTATGCCGGTTCGCTGGTGGGCGTGAAGATTAAAGCTCTGTAAAACCTTTCGCTAAACACATAGAAATAAATCTCTTTACATTCAGAACCGAAAAGGTTTTCAATAATTTCCAGCTTGCTCTTCCTCTTCGCTGATAGTGTTTAATCAATCCATTTCTACCATTCGGGGCAATATAAATCCGAAACTCCTGATCCTCTTTTCTTAAGATGCTTTTTAATTCGGCGATTGTTTTAATCATTACTCAAGCGGGTTTATTGTTATTTATTTAAGAAGTGCCAAAGTTTTTTCAAGGGCGAGATAAGTAAAGAGCCAACCCAGAAAACACACTACACACAGAAAAGTGCTTAAAGCCAATAATTTTGTTTTAGTCATAGTTTTTTCCAATGAAAAGCCCCCGCCAACTTGTAGGTAAAACGGGGACTTTAGCAGTTCAATGAACCGCCAATTTAATGATATATTAAAATAAAAAATCCTACAAGTTGATTGAAAATAGACCTTTTAAATGTTCTCCCTATCTGCCCTTATTTTAGCAAAAGCCAGAGACAAAGTCAAGGCAAAATTTGGTGATCTGTTAATAACTTTTAAGCTAAAAATAAGCTAATTCACGAACCCTAGTATCACGAAATTGGTCCTGGGTTCATTTCCTTTTCTTTGGTTATTTCCTTGAGTATGGCGATAATTGAACCGTCTTTAGATTTGACCTCAATTTCCATTGCTTCCACCAATAATTTTTCAAGTTTCATCAAAAGCTCCAGATTGGACCTGATTTGAACTTCAAGTTCAACCAACGACCTGACGCTTTTATTTTTGCCCTTTTTTATTTCTTCTTCCCGAATCTTTATCAAATCCTTATTCATTTTCTCTAACTGATATACGGCACCTCTTAAACGGATTGATTGAGGCACTTTTCCAAGTTTATCCTTTGCTAACTTAAAAGCCCTAAAACAAGTCGCTTGCGAACATTCATATTTTTTCATTAACTCAAAAACAGGTATTTGATATACAAACCTTTCTGTGAACATAGCGATTGCTCTTTCTCTTAATTGTTCGCTTTCCTCTTGTGATGGTCTGCCTGTTTTTTTCATAGTAAATTATCACTTTATTTTTAATTTTTTGCTTTATATTTCTTTTAATTTTATGGTTTATGATAACAGATGTTAGGTTCAAAATAGCATAAGAGCATATAGGGTCAAGGCTCTGGTTGGTTAGAAATATAGTCAGATACTATCAGTTCGCTCATACGCCCTCGCTTCTCATCAAAAGACGCCACTTAAACCCTCAAAATATAAATAAAACGAGAAACGAAACGATAGAAATGAAACGATAGAAAAATATGCTGATTTTGTTGGTTAGGTCCCAAGCTTATACTTACAGGACACTCATTTTAAAGCTAAATTAGATAGCCACAAAAAAAATTAGAAGGCAAATAATGATCCTCTACAAACGGACAGATGTCCGATTCCAAAACGAAAAGTCCAAGTATTTTGACCCCCGCTTACCTCTTAATCCACACCCAGAAGCGTCCTGTTGCTACCGTAAGCCACTTATCAGCAAACCTTGAAGAATGATACCTTACTCCTTCTTTTTAAACAGCTTTAAACTTATTTCTTCAATCTTATTTAAATCTTTCTCAAACTCTTTTATTTTTGATTTAGTTGTTTTGTCCCATAAATCAGGGTCTTTTGTAAGAATATCACGCAAGAAATGGAAATAGTTTATCAGGAAAGTCAATTCATTTTTGATTGTGCGAAGAAGCTCCTCTCTTTCTTCTTCGGGTAATTCGTGAATTTGAATCGGGGGGATTTCAATTCCCAGTTTTATCCTTATATACCGAACTGCCATCTCAAGAGGATGCCATATTCTATGTGTTGCCCATTGGCTTTTTGGCATAGGAACGATATTACCCGTAAAATATCCTCTTTGTCTAACTTCCCAATTATCAGCTTCTTTTTTCAATTTTTCTGCTTTTTCCACTAAATTACCAAGATATTCAAGGATTTCTTCTAATTCTTTTTCTTTTGTTTTTTTAGCCATATTATTTTGATTTTAATTTTTGCGACCTCTCTATAAAAACAGCAACCTATCAAAGAATGACTAATCGCCGAAATGAAAATGTTAGTTCCCATTGAAAACATCTGGCGACGAAATGATAGATCCACAAATAAAATTTGAGTAAAATTTGTGAAAGAAAATATAGGTTGCTGTTTTTATATGCTCTGAAGTTTGAACCTAGGAAGCATTGATTATTTTTTTATTTTTTTCCTGAAATACGCTAATCCTCTAAAGAATTGAGAATCAGGTTCTTCAGCACCAAACAACAAAAGATTTGAGGTTATTAACCAAATGCCTGAAAATACCTTTTGGGTAAAAAGAGCATTTGTTGAGTTGAGAATAAAAAAAGTCAAATCTGGAAAAGGTCGCTGGTGCCGAAGAACCTGACCCCTATCTTATTTAGTCCTCTTTTCGTTTGAAAAAATCTTCTTTCTCTCCCTCTTCCTCTCGTTTTTCATAGGTTCTCTCTTTGGAAAAGAAGCTGTCGGGGTGCTCTGTCTTTTTTTCCTCTGGTTCTTTTTCCTGCTCTTCTCTGGATTTAAAAAACAGATAGATAGCAATTCCAATCCCAATTAAAATCAGAAGAATTATCAGTAGGATTTTTAACATAAAATACGCTAATTAAAGTTTGTCTCTCATAAAGGCACGGAAATCAACATCTTTTGCCATTTTCTCTTGAATATCTCGGTCTTTTTCAAAAGTGTCTCGGTAAAACCACCTGCTCTTTCTCCTCGGCTTCTCTTCCCCTTTCTCTTCAATTTTGTCAGCCATTATTGGTGATTCTGGTTCAAAATTTTTCATTTGTTTATCCCTGAACGAATTGTATTCTTTCGGGGTAGAATTTAAGCTCGTAATCCAACTTTTTCTCGCATTTCTTCACGAACTCCCGCCAGTTTCCGTAATCCTTACGAATCTTCTCAAGCTGTCTTTTGTCTTCCTCCGACAGGGCAATCAATCGGTCTTTGTCTTTCCTTATTTCGGACAATTTAAAGTCCGACAACCTCTCAAACTTTTCTTCGCTCCTGTAATCGTCTAATCCTATTTCCTTTGCCGTTTCTTCATCAATCCAAACATCATCAGCTCTTATTACTTCTTCTACGGGTTCAGAAATCTCTGTTTTTTTTTCAACGACTCCCTCACCCTCCCTGACCGACAGCACTTCAACCCTGTTGCCACTTTTAAACACCACTTTTGTCGGGCTGTCAGTGTCAAACCTTTCCTTAAGAAGCTCTAATTTTCTCTTCTCCCTTATTTCTTCAACTTTTTTGAATTCGTCTGGAAGCTCGGCGTCCTGTCGCTCCTTCGCCACCTTCCTCCTCTTCATTTCTTCCTTCATAGGATCTTCAGGATTGCTTCTGAAATTTATGTAAGACATTTTTTTAAGTTTTAAATTTGTTTTGTTAAATTTTGACCTTTGTGGAAATCTCTTTTAACTATTGTTTTAATCTTCATCTTCATCGGTTTCACCACCTTCGTCAAGTTCCTCTTCCTCTGCTTTTTCTTCTTTTTCTTCAACATTTCTTGAGGTAGAAGTTCAACGAATAAGTAATACCCACTTACTCTGCGTGCCGATGTTTCCACCTCATCAAGGATCTTTTTCATCTCTTCCAAGCCCAAAAACCTAACACAATCATTCAAGAATTTCCTTTTGTTTTTTTCAGGAAAATTTGACACAGGCGGGTTTTCTTTTTCCCAAGCCAGAATTTCGCTTATTAACTCCTCTTTTTTCTTTTTAAAAGAAAATTCTTTTTTGCTCTTAAAAGATTCTTTCATTTGTCTTTCTCTTTTCCCTGTTGCTACTCTGTTGCTTTCGTTGTTGCTTTCGTTGTTGCTTTCGTCCCCTGTTTTTATTGCTTTCTCTGTTGCTTTCGCTGTTGCTTTCTCTGTTCCCTTTCGTTGAACTTTCATTAAGGTTTCATTGAGCTTTTGAAACTCATCATATTTAATAACTTTTATCCATAATCCTTTTGTCGTTTTTTTTGTAGTAATTCGTTGAGTTTTCCTTAAGAACTCAAGAACATCAAACACTTCGTCTTTTTCTAAATACTCTGTTCTCCAGCCAATTTTCCAGCTATTTTTTTTGATTATTTGCTCATAGGAAGTTAGAAATTCGCCTCTGTGATAAGTTTTTCCTCCTTTTTTAATGGTCTTCCAGTTCGCCTTCCCGATTATCCATATCCAAACCTTCAAATAATAAGCCGGTTTTTCCCAAACATCACTTTCAAATATCTCTCTATGAATGAAGAATTTTCCTTCCATTTTCCTGCCAGAACTTTGTGTTAGGGATTGGGCAGGAGGAATTTCTTCCTTCACAGCAACCCCCAACACAAAATTCCTGTGAAATTTTATTTTAAGACCTTTTCTGATTTTTTATTCATATTTTTTTGCTTTCTTCTTTTCAGTGAAAATAATGTCATAGCACCAAAAGAAAACCCTTTCTCTTTTCTTAAAATCAATATTTTTTGGATAAATACACTTTGCTTTAATTGTCTTGGGTTTGGTTTTCTTTCTCATTTTCTAAACCGAGATTAAAGAGGCCTACCTTCTTTGCCTCCTCTTCAAAAGCACTCCGAAACAATTCCGAAGTTTCAGAATCTAACGGTTGGATATAGAAAGTCAGACCCCTGCTAATCTTTTTGGCTGGAAAGCAGATCTTAAGCTGACCCTGTAAAGTCGTATGTAGAGCAATCCCCGAAATCCTAAGAACTTCATTTACAACACAGCTACCAAATCCCAAAAGGGTTTCCTGTTGGGCAACTGGAAAGATGTTAATATTGCTGATTTTTATTTGTTGATTTTTCATATAACTAAAAGCTCTCAGCACAGACGATAGAGCTGAGAGCCAGTAATTGTTAGATTAGATTTTTCCAATATTACCAGCAAGTCGCAACCAATCGCCTGTTGTTTATAAAAGATTTATATTTCTATGTCTTAATACTACCAAGGGCAGGTTTTGGGCTGGTTATAAGATATAAGCTCGTATCTTTTTCAGCCACAAAAAAACCCCAAACTCATATAACTATTTAAATAATAATTATATTAGCTTGGGGTTCAGTTCCCACTTTTAGGATTTTGGTCTAAAAGCCCCTAAAGAAACTACTCAGTAGTTCCCATACTACCTCTGAACGCCGGTCTCCATCTTAGCCATAGATGGACAACGGAGCAGGGTATCTCACCTGTGTGATAGTAATAAGGTTTTTATTAAATTATCAAAGTGGATATATTTTAGTATATTCTTTCTAAAAAAGTTTGTCAACCCCCCTCTCTCTCTTTATATTGATGTCGGATTTGTTTTATTTTATTTTTAGCTCTTTGCTCTTTTTTCTTATTGAGTGGAAGCTCTCCATAAATTTCTTCTGCTTTTGTTATATCATTTACTTTCACCTTTTTGTCTTCAACCAAGACATTGTCAAAATAATCTTTTTTGTCTAATTCAGCTAATTTCCTTGCTATCTCTAAATTTTTTAGAGGATAATATCTTTTTTTAATCCCCTTTATTTCTCTTAACTTGTTTTGGCATTCTTTAATTACTTTCCAGTTTTTTTTAATATCTTCTGAACTTGTATCTTCAAAAACCTGAATAAATAATTCTGGTTCTTTCGTTTCTTTATTATTTTTGATTTTGATTGCGAAATTTAAATTATTGGGGAGGTGTAAAAAATTTTCATAAGATGAATATGGTTCTGTTTCTAATCCCAAAAATTTAACAAATGGAAGAAACCAGTAATCAATAACATAAAACTCCATCAGAAATTTCCATAAATTAGTAGGGTATAGCTTATATTTTTCAGCCAATTCAATAAAATCTCTCTCAAGCTTATCATTTTTTAAAACATTGAGCTCTTGTTGTTTTAAAGACCAAAGTCCGTTTTTTTCTTTTTCGGTTATCAGGTTGAAAAATTCTGTGGGCTTTTGTATTTTATATTTATCTTGTAATTTAATTACTCTCCCTACCCATTCTTTACCCAAAAAATGATATTTATCTATTAAATCAGCCCATTTTTTTCGTAAAATATCAACATCCTTAAGAAATCTTTTATTGAGCTTTAAAAGTTCTATTTTTTGTTTAATTTTTGGATTGCTTTTCTCCAAAAAATCTTTTTCAATTTCTTTTTTAAAATCTTTTTTTATCATATTTTATCACTCAATTACCAATCAAATATAAAATTCTTGATTGTTTGACTATCCCATTTTACTTTTTTAGAGAAAAATGGTCAAGCCAGTAAAACTGAGGGAAGGTAACTTTTTAGAAATTCCGAAATTTTATTTTCATTTTTCTCATTTTTACTCCTTCTCTTTAAGCTAATTCCAGCGATATAGAGAGTGATATGTGCATACCAGAAACCGCTGTTATGTGGCGAACGCCGGCAATGTTTAATTTTTCTTTCAATTCGTCTGATATTCTGTTTTTATCTCCTAAAAGCATTGCTCCTAAAATTGAACTTTGGGGAGGCG
>Ga0268279_1001253_pt1 | contig 14389 bp, 12 predicted proteins | sample saktaG_6_FD_190142 | JGI IMG/M metagenome (GOLD analysis project Ga0268279, IMG submission 190142) | Saline water microbial communities from Sakinaw Lake, British Columbia, Canada - sak_2010_1_5_80m | ecosystem: Environmental > Aquatic > Non-marine Saline and Alkaline > Saline ...
TGGGGCATGACTATACGGGTGAACCTGCTCAGCAAGAACACCACTGTGGAGAGCACAGCGCTGAGCCCAAGTCAGGATTTGAAGGGCTGGCTTTAGATCATCCACTGATTGAGCTCTGGCAATATGGTATTGTGCTACCCACATAGTGCAGACAAACCAGGGATTACCGGGGATATTGGTGATGTCCTGACTGACTTGCTGATAGCGGTCGTTCTCATAGCGGGCAATGCCTCCCACCTCGGTCTTACACCAAAGCCTGTCCATAAGTGCCGCCATTGTACCCTCGATAAGGGGATCAGCAGCTTGGAGCATGCCGAAGAGAAATGGACCGCAAATACTGCTATCGATAGTATAGTCTGGTTCCACCACACCGTCAGCGTCAACCTTGATCGAGCGCAAGAAGCGTCCCAACTTCTTATCAGAAAGATACTCAATAGCAGCCTCTCTGATTTCAGTAGCAGCCTGGCGGTACTGTTTCGTGAGTGCTACCTCACCAAACATTTCCGTGAAGTTGGCCGCAGCTTGCAAACCTGCCCAGACCGTAGCCACCGTAAAAGAGTGGATGCCACGGCGTTCCTCCCAAAGGTCATATGAGGGTGCTGGAAGATTAGTATGAGGCTCTCTATAGCTAACCATAAAGTCGGCAGCGTTCTTAATCAGGTTTCGATAATGGGAACGGATGAACTCTACATTGTGGAACTTATTGTAGTGGTGCCAAAGGCTGTATATGACTAAAGCAGTCTCATCCTCTTGAATTGGCAGTTGCAGCTTGCCCTCCTCGTCTGCCCACGGCATCCAGTGGCCTGCTAGAGAACCATCAGAGGTATACTTGTGAAGGAGGTAACCTTCACTGGTGATGGTATTGGCGCAAAAATCGAAGAACTCGTGGCTGACTTCATCATAGTCGGCCATGTCGAGGGCCTTAGCGGCGAAGGCGCCATCGCGACCCCACACATAAGAATAGGTATCCCCCAAGACCTCGGTGATGTCCGAATCAGTGCTGGCGATAATAGCACCGCGGTTATCGATCTGCACGCGCATAGTGAGCAAGCTGCGTCGGTACAGGTCCAATATAGAGGTCGGCAAGTCAGCAAAGTTTAGCGATTCCTTATTCACCCAAGCTCGCCAGTAGTCACGGGTGCGCATGATGAATGACTCAGGCCCGCGTTCGTGAACCAGGGCATCGAGTTCCTCGACTCCGTGGAAGCGGGTACTTGCCGCCAGCCAGTGATAAATGGTTGAACTTCCCCTAGCGGGCACAGCGGTATCATAGAGCCCAATGACACCCTCAGCGAATCCACACGTAAGAGGCACCCTCCCCAATTTGCCATCTTCGGCATCGTGCCATACACTTTGTTCATATTCTGATTTTGTGCTTCCAGTTGTCCAATCGTCAATGCCAATCCTTTTATTTACTTTGCCACCTGCCAAGAAGTAACGCCGCTCTTTGTACATCACCAACGCTCTCAGCCTTGGGTGGTAGTAGATAGTATCGCCGATTTCATTGCCCAGAATCCGTAGCTCATAATGGAGGAATAAGCGTACATCGCGTGGGTAATCTCGGTGATTGGCTATATCAACCCGCCTGAAAAAGATGTCCCGGTGAAAGTCTACCAGGTCAGAAAAGCTCAGGGTAAGTCCTATCTCGGGATTAGTAGCAATAACACGGGTGACCAGACTCTCGCTTTCATAGCCCATTTCCTTTTGCCACTCGGGGCTGTCAATCCATGTGAAGCTGCCGTCAACCCAGATGCCAGTACGTGATAGGCAACCTTCAGTATGGTTTTCCTTGCCGACATAAGGATAGTAAATGTCCCGGATGTTGTAATCAGTATCGAAATTGATGAGCAGGTTGCCATTGCCTATAGGTAAGTCTCTGGGCATGTTAGTTGTTAGATTACTCCCCTCTCTTGGTTTAATACACTGTTATAGACCTTTAGGGTTTTCTCAGCTGCCCGGCCCAATGAAAGTTTTCCTGCAGCCTCTCTAGCACGCTCACTCGTGGTCTTTCTAAGTTCGGGCGGCTTAATACCCTATTATAGACCTCTAGGGTTTTCTGAGCTACCCGGTTCCATGAAAGGTTTTCTACAGCCTCTCTGGCATGCTCACCCATGGTCTTTCTAAGTTCGACATTTGAAAGCAGCAACTCGATTTTTGCTGCCAGGTCATTGACATCGGAGGGCTCTCTAAGTAGGAGGCCATTTACCCTATCAATTATGACGTCGGTAGCTCCGGCAACCCTGCTGGTGATTACAGGTAAGCCACTAGCCATAGCCTCGACAATGACCAGACCAAAGGGCTCATATATGGTAGGAAAAACGAATACATCGCTAGCAGCATAATATTCCCACAGAACGCTGCTGTGAGAAACAAAGGTTATTATTCCCCTTACCTGCTTTAGCTCCGCAAGCTGACCATAAAGTTTCTCGTCACCACTACCAACGATCAAAAGTTTGACATCTGGCCTCGGAACTAACGAAAGCGCTTCTATGATATAAGGCACCCCTTTTCTCTCCCAATCACCCCCAACGAACATCAGTACCAGGTCACTACGGGATATGCCATGCTTTTGTCTGAGGCTATCCCTATAGAGGAGCCGATTGGCTGGGTTAAACATCTTCAGGTCTACCCCATTAGGGATTACGATAATACTTTCGGCGGCATCGCCATAATGACGAATGAACTCCCTTTTCATGGACTGTGAAACTACGATACGTGCTTTGGGGCTGTTGTGGCTAAATACTAGTCCTTCAACAAAGGCGGCTAATCTGCGATATATCTTATGGTCAAGGGCTTTCAGTTTTTGCGATGCACTCTTATGCGGGACCTCAATTATGTTGGCTTCTTCAAGACGAAGGCCCTCCTTCTCGCAGAAATGAAAGGTGATAACATCAGTGGAAAGGGCACAAACATACCCATGGATGATATCAAAGTCCCTTTTCCTGAAAAGGGAAAGAATGGCAAGGATAATAGTGCTGGATACCAAGAAGGTAATGTAAGCTAAAAACTTGGGATGCATAATTGCTGGCACCTTATAGTGCTTAATTTTGGATAGGTCAATTCCCTCAATAGTGTGAGAGAAAACCGAAACCTGATGGTCTTCACAAACTCTCTCAATCAGGGCAGCGGTGACTCTTGCTGGGCCTGCATGATGATTAACATCAGGTGCAATGAAAGCGATCTTCAAACCTATCTCCAGAAGGGGCCTCTAGCGTGGGGACTTAGTGTATGGTCCTTTTGCGGGAGAACTCCAGACTTTGGCTCAAAGGGCTAGTGCCAACTCCACCACCGGGGCCGCCACTACCATGGCGCTTACCCTTTGGAACCATCAACATTATACCACAATGGACACGGTGTGCATAGAAACTTACTCTGTGTCAGCTGCTGCGCAAGGGGTCGAGTCTAAACAAAGGGTGCAAGCTCCAAAGAAAGGAATATAATTCACATTGAGATGAACATTCAGCCAATTTGTAGCTTTTAGGTAGCCCCTGCCTCCTGGCACTCTTCCCCAACGGGGCAGCTAGAGCATCTTCTACGCTTGCAAAATTCTAAGTTTAGTCTTACTAAAGCAGACTCCATGGCAGGGAGTTCCAGTTCCTCCTGGTCAAGTCTAAGTCTGGAAGCAACTTCCCTGGCAAGAGGGGAAAGCTGTGGTCTTGCCTTTTCCCAGACCGCTCTTAGCTCCCTTAGAAAAATGTTCACTGTGGTTGGACCCACACCTTTGAATTCAAGTAGTCTTTTCTCCAGGTCCCGGCTATCCTTTGACTGAGTGTATAGGGCCTCCAATGAGCCGTATTTCTTCCTTAAGCTAGCTGCTATTTCAAGCAGGTTTGATGCAGTGGAGAAGTCGTAGCGAACATAGCCACCGGAGTCTAATACCTCTACCAGTTTATCCCAGCCAGCCTCTGTAATGCCCTCGGCTGTTACAATTCCCTCTTTTTCAAACTCCCGGTAAGTCCTTTTGGCTACTTCAGAGGAGATTCTCTTTGCAAAGAGGACCGAAGCCAGAAACCACTTGAACCTGTCCTCTTCTGTTTTTAAATCCAGGCCTAGCTCCTGAGAATAAGTTATCAACCTCAAGACTTTTTCTGCCACATCCCTCATCGCCTTGCTCCTTATCCAATTCTAGACATTCGGAAAAGAGGACTCAGCACGCCCAGTATGATCGCCGTGAGCATGCGAAATTACGATTATCCATATACCCTCCCCTTCAAAATGACTTTAGGTCACCTAAGGAGCAAGTTCCCACCAAACATGCGCATGGCAATGGCCAATGGGATGTTCCCATGCTTCATACACGAATTCGTCTATGGTTGGCAATTCAACAGTAATGGTTGTGAGAGTACCATTCACAGAGCCTTGCCAGAAGAGCCCGCTCTTAGATTCCTCAAAGTGATCATCAATGAAGTCCAATCCCAGAGGTCGCAAGAGCCAGAAGAACGTAGCATGGTAACTATTTCCTGTTCTTGATACTGCGCCGTGGATGTTGCACTTCAAGATAGTTGACTTCTTCCCTTCATTGAATTCGACATTAGCATTGGTAACCTCCTCACATTTCTCACCATGTGTTGATACGTCTTCTACGAACTTTGCTATTAGGTCAGAGCTGAACCTGGCTTTACTCTGTAGAATCACGGAATATTGACCTTCCTCCCAATAGGATTCATTCTGGTAATGAACGACCACACCTTCTATCTCCGTCTTTACTATGCTTTTTGCCTGAGTCAAATTAGTAAGTTTTATGGATTGGGTGGGCGTAGGTGTGGGGCTGGGAGCAGTTGGAGCAACACAACCACCCATAGTCAAAACCACAAATATTAAGATTAACTTCAGGCCATGGATTTTCCTCATCGATATGACTTCCTCTCCGTCCCAGGCATTCAGAAATACATATCAAGCTATTTATAATTCTACCACTCTGAAGAGGCTGTCGGCATCCCCATTCTGGATACCACTAGAATCCATGCCGAGGCTGCCTTAAACCTCGCTCAATTCGGTTGAACAACATACTATATTCCTGAAGACCAATAGCTCCGGCTGAATTTCTTTATTCTTCGCTCACACCGGTGGGCAGACCCCAGCCTCGTTTTTCCTGGCTCCCAACTTAGCGGTTAGATACGGGATCATCCGCCTGGGCGGAGTCCCATCATACCTCATACGGGTTTGGCCAGGAGGGCAGGGGCACCATGTTGTGTACACGGGTTGGCTAGATTATAGCTCCCAAAACATCGATCGGCGTCTCCCTGCCCACCCTGATGCGTTATCGTTACCTCCAATATTTTAGACTGTGGCCAGTGCCAATTCTGGTTCTGGAACTTGGTAATAGGTCTGATTCTTAACCATGGCAAAGGACAAACGCAACAGCCTGTTGAGTGCTGCCCCGACAACTTCCCTTCCATTGAGGGGATTGGCATGGGCTGGCCGTTCACGCCTCTGCTTTGCCCAAGCACGGAAATCAGAGTTGAATCGCAGCATCGGGATAACCGACGTCCATGCGCAGTATCTCAGTACTGGGCGCCCCTGCTTACTCATTGGAGTTCGTGACTTTTTCTTCCCAGCTGATTCCGATTCGGTCGGGTTACTGCCAGCCATCTTAATCATCTGTTTGGCACTCCGGTACGACTTGAAGCATCCGAGTTCTGCCAGTAATCCAGCCACAGCAATATAATTGAGCCCTCTTATTGAGAGCAGGTACTTGCCTTCTTCTGTTTCGTCCACCAGCCTGACTAATGTTCTCTCTATGGCACAGATATGCCCTCTGATGAGCTCGAGTTTCTCTACCAGGAAGGAAATCTCGGACGATACCGATTTGGCACCCGCCGCAATACCAATAGATGACCTCGCCGCATAATGAAGTGCCATCAGTTTCTTCCGCATAAGCCGCCCCCGGTGTCTCGTTTCGATGGTAGCTACAAATTCATCTTCCGTCATCCCAGCAATCACACCGGGGATAGAACAGGTGAAGAGTACACTGAGGGCTGTCAGCCCACAAGGGTCTTTGAAGACATGGGTGAACTCTGGGAAAAGCCCGTCTAGAAGCCCTTTTACCAAATTGGTTATCCTGGTCCTTTCTTTGACCAACCGTCGGTAGGCATTGTGGGCGGTGCGAAGCTCTGCATAGACGCCCTGCGGAATCACGCTTTCAACAAACTCCCCGGTACATAAGAGCTGCGCCGCCACCTCGCTGTCGCGATAGTCATTCTTTCTACGATTGAGGTCCTTCCCCTCTCGTCTCCGTTTAAGAGTGAACTGGTTGATGAAACGGAACGGAATTCCTTTCTCATCAAGGTAATACGCCACATTTCGCCAGTAGTGGCCTCCCGTCTCGATCGCGAACATAACTCCCCGGCAATCGGATTTTACCATCTCTATCCTGATTCTGCGTAGTAGGAATTCGAGCCCTTCCCTGGTATTGTCAAACTTGAATCTATCGCGGATGGTGAAGTCCTGCGTAATGGCCACCGCGGCATGCTTCTTCTTATGAGGATCAACTCCTATAATCAGGTATCCCTCAGGTACTTGTTTTCGCTTCCGGGCTGCGGTATTCTTCATTTGTGATGGCTCCTTCTACCTTAGATTTGGTGTTAAGCTGCACACCGTTAGTTCTATTGTAGCCGGAGCTATCCCTTTTTGGTTACTCTATATACTAAACATCGGTATGTGCAATGTGAGACCAAAAATGAAATCTGACCTTGCATCTTGGAGTGGTGGCAGGGACAGTTGTTTTGCCTGTTAGGATGATGCCGGCTAAATCCTCCGCGATACCCTGACCGCCAGAGAGGCCACTATTGACATCAGCGTTGACGGAAGGCTAATATCTCTTTACATTTGGCGTGAGGTATTAAAGAAATATGAGGCAACACCCTGAGGGCACAGAAGGAGAGCTCGAGCACCAAGGAATTAAGAAAGGGGTAAGATGCTTGACTCAGTGGCTAAGTAAAGGATTAGCAGTATCGATATTTTTGGCATTTCTACTACTCATTGCCTATGGCTTATCACCGCTCTGTCCAGAACTGGCATTTGAAAGCTCTGTCTCAAACACAGCACCCTTTCGTGATTCGAGGATTACAATTGACAACCCTTATACTGGCGGTATCCCCTTTAAAGGCCAGTTGCATGCTCATACAACTAACAGTGATGGCTCGCTATCCCCTGTTGAATTGGCTACGTTATATAAAGATTCTGGCTACCACTTCTTGGCTATAACAGACCATGGTCACTTGACACAGAACCCAAATGTTCCGGGAATCATTCACCTAAACGGAATGGAGATGAAAACCAATGAGGGACACATCATGGTTTATGGGGTCCGCTCAAGGATTTGGCATTCTGAGTGGTCTATGGTTTCTGACGATCGGGCTCAGCGAACAATAAACACTGTTGCGGATTCTCGTGGTCTTTCTGGCTTAGCACATCCTAACGCACCTGCTGTACTCTGGACAAATGAGGAAATAGGTTCCCTTTCTGGTTTCGCTTTCATAGAAGTTTGCAATGGCGATAGTGAGGCTGAAGATAAATGGGACTACGCTCTAAGTAATACGTCCCTAAGAAAAGTATGGGGCACAGCAGTTGACGATTTTCACCGGTTGGAACATCTCAACAAGGGCTGGGTTGTAGTTTACGCACATGAACTATCCGTTTGTAGTATATTGTGCTCTTTGAGTATGGGGAACTTTTATGCTACACAGGGGCCTGACATGAATATTAGTGTCTCGGATACGACGATTACCATAGCCGTTTCCGATCCTTCTTCAATAACCTGGAAAGGGTGTAATGGCATCATAAGGAGCGATAAAGGCAAAATGTTATCTACGTACAAGCCAGACGGCACCGAGAAATACATTAGAGTTGTAATCATTAGGGATAGCGATGGCAAGAAGGCATGGTCACAGCCACTGTTTACTCATAAATAGCTCACAAGCGGTAGGAGCAGCTTGAGAAACCGGATTGGTTTGAGCCGAGCTGGATAAAACATGCCGACCGCTAGGCTGGGGTGGCAGGATTGACATCAGCGTTGACAAAGGGTTAGGCATCCTAGTAGGGATGCGGCCACAATTAACTTTTAATCCTGAAGATGACAGAGCTTGTTGATCTCAGCAAAGTATTTTGATTCTTTATTCCATATCTCATAGCGACCCGAGTCGGCAAGCCAGTAATTAAAATAAAGCCCTTCCCGGGCTTTTGAATGATATGATACCTTTTAAAAATAGTATTGTGGAACAGTATTTAAAATAAATACCAGGCAATTAGTGGGGGTAGGTATCAGCAGTAACACCTACCCCCTAACCAATGGAAACGGCTGCCCCGTGTTGACTTCACGGGGCCTACCTCTATTATATCTTTACTTCCCCAAGGCTGCACGTGGTTTGGTGCCAATGAAGGGACTCCACCCCTTCAAAGAGAGGCGGCGGCTCTCTTACCTCTCCTTGGTAAGGAGATGAGGCACTGGCACCAGTGTCTCCCTTCTAAAGGGAGACTTTATCCCCTTCCCCTTGGTGGAGGGAAGGGGATTTATTAACCTCACCACCGGTGTCCTGCTCCTTGTGAATGGGTATTACCAAATTCAGGGCTTTTCACTTACGGCAGATTCGCGAAGTTCCTCTATCAAAGCCATAAGCGCTCTCTTTGCCTTGAGTTTGAGCCTCTTGTCAGCCTTTATTGCTGCCATTGTATCTGTGATAATCCCTTCCTTGCCGGACACAAGGTAGTCAATGCTTGCCCCCAGTTCTTCAGCCAGTTTGGGAAGAAGGGTTATAGAAGGAGCCCATTTACCCTGCTCAATAGCCGAGATATGCTGTGGCGTCATCCCGATAGCTTAAGCCAGCTCTTGCTGGGTAATCTTTAACGCCTGCCTTCTTTGTCTGACTCTTTCTCCTAAGCTCACCTGCTTGGTCGCCCCCTTTAAGTTTCTCCAGAAAAGGCTAGCAACTGTTGGATGACTTGTGCAAGTTATCAAGTAATACTTGACATCTAGCTTGGCCGTGTGCTAGTATTCCCGAGGTGCTGACCGGTGAGCTGGCAATAAGGCGATGTTGACTACCATGAGAAAAGACCTGCGGCAACAGGTCTCTTCCGGAGAAAATATGTGTGATGGTGAGTTAGACCATCTTCGCTATTGTAGCATTAACCTAATCCAGTTTGCAAAAGTGCGAATTGAGGTGAGGCGTGACAGATAGTATCAGCATCCTCATTATTGAAGGCGAGCCCAATTTCAGGAAAAAGCTTACTTCAGCTCTAACTGAGGGTGGCTTCATCATAGCCGATGTGCCTGATTACCCTGAAACACTGCAGAAATTGGGCGAGTTCAATCCCGACATCGCTATTGTGGATGAGGTGTTACCAAGCGGAGATGGTAAGGAGGTTTGCTCTCGACTACGCAACGTTTTTAGCGTTCCCGTTATCCTGCTTGGCAGAGATTCCACCGGTAAGGCATGGGGGGCAGCAGTTGAAGCTGGAGCCGATTTTTACTTTACCAAGCCTTTGAGCTACCGGGAATTGGCAGCCAGGGTGAGCGCTATACTTCGCCGCTACAAAAAGGTTGTGGCATTACTTGGAGGGGGGGAGTGAGTTGTGATCTGTCCAATACGACTAGATAAAATCCACTGCCAGAATTGTTATTTTTGGCGGAATGGCAAGTGCGACTACGATGCCATTATGAGGGAACATGGCAGGAGAGATTATAGGATAGCGACAAGCACTAGCAGTCAAAGGATAGAAAAAAGGGGGTGATACCTGCTAAACAGAAGGCGACCGGGAAAGACCTGTGGACGCTCGGGAAAGACCGATTGATATATGCAAAATCTTAGAAAAGGAGTAATAAGTTGAAGAGGAAAGTTTTTAGTATCGTGTTGGCACTGGTGCTGGTGCTGAGCTTCAGCTTGGTGACGGCAGTGCCGGCGGGGGCAGCGACCGTAGCAGAACAAGAAGCGGCTGTAGTTGCGGCAGCCGACAGATTGGTTGATGTACAGAACACGGATGGCGGCTTTCCTTGAAAAGCTCCTCCAGAAGGAGCCTCCACGACCAATTGCCAGGGCGTAACTGCCATGGGCATTATGGAGGCCTGGAAGATTGAAGCCAAAACTGAATATGAAGTAGCTTTGGCATTGGCTTACAAGTTTGTGGTGGATAAGGAGCCGGACTGGATAGATGATGCCGGTGCATGGAAAGAGTTGCCACCAGGGGTAGACAGCTTTCCCGATGTAACCTTCCTGATTGAGCTTGCCAACGCTGCTAGTTCTAGCCCCAGTCTTCTTGGTGCAATAAGCATCCGGGTGCCTGATACCACGACTGGAAACATCACCGATCTGGCAAGAGCAAGGTGGGATGGCAGGGTGAATCATCTTGGCGCCAATCCACCCCCCAACATTGTTGGTACGGCTGCTGCCATGGCTGAGTACATAAAAACCGCACGGCATCCAGATTATGATGCTATTCTTCCTTGGGACCTTGCAACGGCAATCGAGGCTGCCTTGGCTTTGGACAGGGTGTATGCAGGACAAGGCTACTACCAGCAAGCTCTCGATATAGCAGGGGTGGTCTATGATTCTGTAGACGGCGGAACCTACTTCAACAGCACAGATAAGACCCAGAACGACTACATCCTCGGCCTTGCCGGAGCCATCTTGGCTTACGAACAATTAGACTTATACCCAACCAAAGTTACAGCCTATCTGACTTCGCTGCTAGCGGAACAGCAAGATGACGGCTACTGGAACTACTACAGCGCTGCTGACCCGGTTGAGAAGGGTGTCCAGTCCACTGCTTACGCAGCACTGGCTCTTTTTAAAGAGGGCACTGCTAATGCGTTGACGGCAGCGAACAACGCTGCTAACTGGCTGGTTTCCAGCCAGCAAGAAGGCGGTTGGTTCGGGGATGTTACTCCTGAATGCGCCGACACTGGTGAATGTTACGAAGTAAACGGTGAGGCAGCTTGGGCCCTGGCAGTAATTGCCGCCGGAAGCACTTCGGTTACCATGACCGCTTCCTATGTTCCGCAGGTTGGCATTTCAGTCACGCCTTCATCTGTGAGCTTCGGTAACGTTGTGCCTGGCACGCCTTCGGCAGAGCAGACAGTTACCGTGGAAAACACCGGAAATGTAGCCCAGGACTTTTCAACGACCGTAGCAAACGAGTCGCACGCAGGTGTTTACACCACTGGCTTGGCTATTACTTGGGTCACTGGTTCATCGGGTGTAGCTATTGCTGGTACTGCAGATGTACAGCTCGTCCTCACGGTGCCTGTTGCAACAGAGCCTGGTAGCTATAGCGCAACCCTGGTCTTCTGGGCAGAGGCAGTTCAGTAAGGCAGAATAGAGGGGGTTGGTTAGCCCCGACCCCCTTTCCCTCAAAGGAGAAAAGTGAAAAGGTTTATTGCTTTATTTGCAGCAGTAATCTTAATAAGTCTGTGCGTGGCTCCGGCACTTGCCGCTGGGCTGAGTATCAGCCCGCCAACGGTTGAGTTTGATGTCCCCGCTAGTGGCAGCGCTCAGGTGGAATTCGTTGTCTACGACTTTACCGGCGACCTCGAGATAAGCCTTGAGGACATACCGTTAAGGGTAGAGCCAGCAACGGTTTCGGTTACAGGGGGAAGCAAGGTAGTATTAACCCTCTATGGTGATGAGTCCCTCGGCTCCAAGATATACAAGGGCAAGATAAGGTTTCTGGCGATGACCGGCGGGACGGTGGCGATGGGGATAAAGGTCAGAGCCACCGTAACCAACTTGGTGGAAGGGGAAACCCCGGTGCTGGCAGCACCAGAGGAGTCTCAGCCACCAGCTTCCCAAGAACCGACAGAGGAAATCCAAGGGCCGGCACCACCAGCACCACCGCCGGGGCCACCCCCAGCCTCAACAACAGGCCTGCCGCCATCCACGATAATTGCTGCCGCTGCCAGCGTGCTTTTCCTGATTCTGATAGCTACAATCATAATAAGGACCGCCAAGAGACCAAGTTATAGGAGGCCAAGGTATTGAAACTGACAAGGCTGGGACCGGGCATTATACTATCGCTGGTGCTATTGTGTTCAGTCTGCCCGGCAGTTCAGGCAGAGGAGGCAGGGGTTGACCTCACTGCAACTGTAGGTCTAAACATATCTGCTGTTTCAGCTTCCGGTATCGGCTATTATGGAGCCGCCATTTCCTGGGAGACAAACGGCGATGCCACCTCGCAGGTATTCTATGATACTGTTTCGCATGAGAACATAGACGATTATAAGACCATCGAGGAAACCACCCCCGTCACCGACCACAGCGTTCTCCTAACCGGGCTTGCCTCATCTACTACCTATCACTACCGGGTAAGGTCAGCTGTTCCTGGCACAGAGTTCGTTGCCACTTCGGGGGATTACACCTTCAGGACCTTAACGCCAGCGGGTGGAGGTGGTGGAGGCTTCGGACCGGCACCACCGGGGCCACCAGCGGGCACTACCGATGTCAGCGGGATGGTCAGCGAGGCGGGTGTCTTCCAGGAGCCTGCCACTGCCCTTTCCGAGGATGGGTTATGCACGTTTACTATTCCTGAGGGCACGGTAGGCCTGACCGCAGACCTGGAGCCCCTCACCGAGATCAACATTCAGGAAATGGATGACCCGCCACCTCCCCCCGAGGATGCCAATGTTATCGGTCTTACCTATGACTTCGGTCCCGATGGCGCCACCTTCGACCCGCCAATTACCTTGACCTTCACCTACGACCCGGCGGACATTCCCGAGGGGGTGGCTGAGGAGGACTTGGTCATCGCTTGGTACGATGAGGCCAGTGGTGAGTGGGTTGAGCTTGAGGGCTGCGTGGTTGACCCCGAAACCAACACCATTACCGCCCCGGTCAGCCACTTCACCGCCTTCGGGGCGATGTTTATCCCGGTCCCGGCTGCCTTCAGCCTCAGCACCCTCGCGGTATCGCCAGCTGAGGCCGAAATTGGCAGCCCCATCGCCATAAGCGCGGTGGTCGAAAACACCGGTGGGGAGAAGGGCATCTGTAAGGTGACCCTCAAGATAGACGGCAAGGTGGAGAAAACAAAGTACGCAACCCTCGACCCCGGTGCCAGTAGCCGGGTAAGCTTCACCACCTCGAGGGATACTGCCGACAGCTACGCGGTGGATGTTAACGGGCTTACCAGCTCATTTACCATAAAGGAAAAGCCGGCACCACCAACACCAACGCCGGTGCCATCCAAACCTGTTAGTTGGCCTGTTATTGGTGGAATCATCTGTGGGATAGTAGCCCTTGCAGCCATAATCATGGCGGTGTTGAGGCGTCAGCGGGCAGTAGAAGGATAAAAGAGGTTCTTGGCCGCTACCAGACGACCAGAATTTCCTTTATCTCCTTTTCCTGATACATGCCGCCGACTTCAGGGTGGATAGCGGCGTCGGTTTGGGGCTCAATGTAAACCAGACCCCGGTCGGTGGTATTAAAGGCAACCACGCTGTGCTGTCCCCGCTCGTAGCATAGCAGAACAAAGGCACTGTTCCAGCCAGCCTCCCGGGCCCGGTTACAGACATCAGTGGCAAAATGGCGGCACTCATAAACATTTTCTACCCACTTATTCTGGCTGGTCTTGTCCTCCAGGATAAAGCATTTCAACTCGTCAAAGGTGGGGTCTTTAAGTATTATGTCAGGGGCAGGGTCTTCAAGCTCGATAACGCCACTGGCTTCAAGGGTATCATCAGGATTACTTGAGGTCTTTAGGTCAGGTAGGTCAGGCGGTTGGCTTCTGAGGGCTGAGAGATGAGGGGCCTCCTCGCCAAGAGCGCTATTCATGGTATACGCGTAACTAAGCTCACCGGCGAAATTGGTACTGAGGAAAGCAAACAGGCCAAGAATCAAGCTTGATGCTAAAACAAGCCTAGTCGCTCTCATACTACAATTGTGCACTTTAGGACTGCTCTTGTGAATCACCCGTTGGGGCTATTCAACGCTATCCGTTAGTACCAAGCTGGCATATGTCGCCCCTCGGTGATAAAATATTTCTGGCGGGTTGCCGGGGGTTTGGGTCGATGAACCCTTCAGCAGGTGCGAAGACGTAAGCTAGTGCAACCCGCCGAGCCAGCGCGAGATAGGCACCAGTATAGTAATAGGCGAGCCAGCAAGTGAGAGGCAACAGAAGAAGATAAAAGGTGTCTCATACAAGGAACGAAAGAACAAACAAATTGTGCTGTGTTTGGTCTAGCGGTACTCGGGGACGAGGTAACCCAATATTTAAAGGCGAGGAGGTCTCAAAAATGAAAAAACTGATAATAGGATTGATATTGATAGTATGTTTGCTGGTGCCTGTTTCCTGTGCTAAACCACCAACGCCAGTGCCGGCACCAACCCCAACCCCGGCGCCGGCACCACCAGGCTCGGGGCAGGAACCATCACCTTCAGTACCACTGCCCCCAGCGCCATCGCCC
>Ga0268279_1001254_pt1 | contig 14385 bp, 4 predicted proteins | sample saktaG_6_FD_190142 | JGI IMG/M metagenome (GOLD analysis project Ga0268279, IMG submission 190142) | Saline water microbial communities from Sakinaw Lake, British Columbia, Canada - sak_2010_1_5_80m | ecosystem: Environmental > Aquatic > Non-marine Saline and Alkaline > Saline ...
TGATAAGAAAATGGACATCAAGTTTGGATTGATGGAAGAAAAACTTGATAAGAAAATGGACATCAAGTTTGGATTGATGGAAGAAAAACTTGATAAGAAAATGGACATCAAGTTTGGATTGATGGAAGAAAAACTTGATAAGAAAATGGACATCAAGTTTGGATTGATGGAAAAGAAGTTTGATGAAAAACTTGAATCCATGGACACAAGACTTGATAAGAAACTTGAATCCATGGACACAAGACTTGATAAGAAACTTGGAACTATGGAAGAAAAGTTTGACAAGAAACTTGATGATTTTGCTGTTATAGTGAATAAAGGATTTCAAGGCCAGAAAGATTATATGGATGCAAGGTTTGATGAAGTGAATAAAAAACTTACTGAAGTGGATCTGAAATTTGATAAGATGGAGAAAAAAATAGATATCAAGATAGATACTAAACTTGATAATTTTGCTACTATAGTAAATAAAGGTTTTCAAAGGCAGAAGGACTATATGGATAAAAGATTTGAAAAATTGGAACAGCGAATTAAAACAGTGGAAATTGATGTGAAATTTATGAAGAAAGATATTACGGAAATACAAAAAGATGTGATGCAAATTAAATCAGATATTGAAGAGATAAAGCAGATGAAAAAGGATGTTCGGGATTTGGAAAAAAGAGTTTTACTGATAGAAAACCAAATGCAATTATTAAAGTAAAATAATGTAGTATGGAAAATTTTAATCAACAAAGACAAATTATGAGAGAACAACATAGGGGGTTAATGCGCAGGTTTTTTGGTTTTATCGCCACTAACTGGGTCGTAATACTCATTTTAGCGGTTTTTATTTCCCAAATTTATGTAATGCGTGAAATCTCATCGTTAAACAAATCTTTGCCAGATAAGCAAGTATCGTCAGATCAATCTGTTGAGTCAAATATAAATCAAATTAAGTCCATGATGAGTTCTATGTATAGCAGGGTTAATACTATACAGGGAGATGTTACTTATTTAAAGAGTCGCAGATAGGTCGCTGATTTACTACGCTGATCTGACGCGGATCTGTGTTTCAGCGTAAATTCCGCGTAGCAGTCAGCGTTAGATCAGCGTTTATAAAAAATTAAAATATAAAAATAAAAACCCGCCTTCGTTCTTTTGAGAAAGAACTTCCACCTACGCTAAGGCTTCGGTGGACAAGTCGGCGGGCAAGGGAAGGGAAAAAAGATGTTAAATAAATCATCTAAGAAACTGTGAAAGTGTTCTGCAGTTTTCTTGTCGTTGACTACGTTAATGTGGTCTATGGGCGTCGCTTTAAGCGCGCTTGTTTTATTAGTTTCCGCAAAGCCAGTTTTGGCGGCAGCGCCGACAATTACGTTTGTTGATATCGAAGATTCAACGAATAAAATATTGCGTGTAGGTTTTTCGGAAGAAGTTGATCAAACAACTGCCGAAACAGAAGCAAACTATCTTTTGCATATTGGGGTGGAAACTTATGTCCCAGATACAGCTACGAAAAGCACTCCTGTTTCAGAAGTGGTGCTTGATTTTACCACTGCTTTGGGTGCAACTGAAATAACTCCGGGAGAAAGCGGAGACACGCTTGATATTAGTGGAGTTGAAGACAATGCTACTTCAACCGCCATGACAGCAGATACAGGGCATGGAATTTTTGCAGAAATGGATACAGCAGGAGGATTTTATGGTCCGGATGTTGTGATAAATGAGATTGTGGTTACTCCTTATGTTGATTGGAGCACAGATGGATTCGTTGGAACTGATGGAGAATGGACAGTAGATGCCAATGATGAATACATTGAATTAAGAATAAATACAGCAGGTTTGGACTTGTCTAAAACGGGTGATCCAAAATATTATGTTGAAATTTATGATACAGCCTATGGAACATTAGTAGGTGGTAGCGGAAGTAGCTCTAATTTAGAAGCGTGGCATGAGAGTACTAATACAGTCGGAATTTTTGATACAGTAGTATATACAGGAACTGGAGAAATAGGAGATACAGATGCTGGGGATTTCCTTGTTTTAGGAGGTTTAAAAACTGCTGATCTGGGGGAGAATACACATGTTGCCCTATTTAGGGGAAGTGGTGATTTTGTGAATATGGTTTCTCTTGGAACATTTGACGACGGTTATGCTGGCGATAATGCTACTACTGTGGATTCTGATAGTGCGGTTAACGAATCAAATGGGAGAGATAATTATGGAACGGATATGGGCTGGAACATGGGAGATTTTCATTTTCAAGCTGGATCTCCAGGAACAGAGAACACTTATGATCCTCCTCTTCAACTTTTTGGTGCGTGGCCATTCGATGCTACTCATATCGGACTAGACTTTAATGAACCACCAAAGCCAAGCACGATTATTCCAGCTAACTTTACAATTACAAAAACATCAGATTCTTCCACTATTGCAGTTTCATCCGCTTTTATTGAATCGGCGGGAAGTGGTCGTTTTGTTAAATTGACATTGGCATCTACTCCGACAGCTGACGCAGAATATTCAGTTGCAGTAGGAGCTGGAGTTACCGATTCAAACGATGGAGCAATTGCCTCAGCGGATAGAACTCGTTATTTTATCGGATTTGGTGTAGACACGACACCTCCTGAGATTACTGGGATTAACCAACCTGAGGCAACACGACTTGAAACATATTTTTATGATAAAAATGGGGTTGATACTAGTGCGGCAACTATTACAGTTACCGAGACTGCTACTCCGGGAAATACAATTACTGTTTCTAACAGTTGGAGTAGTTGGGATATGGTAAGTTTAGATCTTGCAACTCAGCCAACTGCAGGAATGAATTATACAGTAACATTTACAGGAGTAAAAGATTGGCCTCCTATGGGCGGAGGTACTCCAAATACTCTCGTGACGAATAATACAATTGCATTTACAGGGAAAGATTTTGCGACTATGGATGATGGAATGCCACCGTATGTGATGTCAACATCTCCTACAAATTGGTCATCCGATGTGGCTACTAACATATCTAAAATTCAGGCAAAATTTTCTGAAAAGATGGACTCATCAACGATTACCACAAGCACGATTGAACTTTATCCATATACAATGTCAACGGGAGCAAGGGGAACAAAAATTACTCCAAGCTCTGTCGCTTATGATGCGAATTTGAAAGCAGCGATTATGACTTTAGGAGGAGCTCTTTCTACTAATACATCTTACGAAATTGTTATAAAAAGTACAGTAGCTGACCAAGCAGGATCAACGATGGGATATGATCATTCCAATTTCTTTACAACAGCCAACTCAACTGATACAACTCCTCCTCAGATATTTGGGACAAGCGCAGACATTTATTGGGATGGAACAGCGTCAAAATACAAAGATGTTCCAGTCGGTGTGGGAAGAATCAGTGTTAATTTTGATAGCCCTCTTGACCCAGCTACGGTTATAGATGCGGATGCTTCTAATGCGAACAGTCCGATTATGCTTTCAACAACAAGTGCTGGGACAACAACCTATACCAAAGGGAATGTTGAATACGATAATATCGGTTGGGTTGCGGACTTCAAAGTTAATAGTGTTTTGAGTGCGAATACCGAGTATACTCTTACGGTTGCGACGTCTATTACAGATTCAGCTGGTAATGCTCTCCCTGCACAGTTTACAAGAAGATTTACAACTGCTGGATCAGATATTACTGCTCCAACAATTGATTTTGCCGATTCAGGCGGATCATTTATATTTATTAAATTTTCAGAACCTGTTCAGCAGGCACAAGCGACAAATTTATCTAATTATACTCTCTATAGTGACGCAGACTCTAATCCTACAAGTCCGATTAGTTTGACTAATGCTACTGCGGAATATATGTCATTTGACAATGGCGTAGAAATTCGTGGGTTAAGTTTAATTGCCGATAATTATTTTAAGATAGTTGTCAGTGGAACGATTCAAGATCAATCTACTAATGCAATTGTCGCGAACAGTTCGTATACTGCTCAAATTTTCCAAGAAGGGCAATGGAAGGATGAGCTGCATGTTTGGGATAACTATCCTTATTGGGGGCAAAATGCTGTTCCAACAAATGTCGCTGCTTTGACTGCTAAATTTTCAAGTAGTTTGAATAGCGCAACTGTCACAACTACTACTGTGAAACTTTATACAATTACCAATGGCGTTGCAGCTGAGGTAACAGGGGAAGGAATGGCAGTAGCATATAAATCAGATACAAATACGATAAAATTTACTCCTCCAACGGCTGGGTTGACTGCAAGCACTCAATATCGCTGGAAATTAGGGACAGATAGTCCAGCTACATCTATAAAGGATATTAACAATAACGCTCTCCCATTTCCATTTATGGTTGAATTCTTTACTGCTTCTGGAACAGATTCAAGCGCTCCATCCGTGACGAGCACTAATCCTGCCGATGGAGTAGAGGATGTTGCCACTGGTCTGCAAATGTATGAGATATTTTTCTCTGAAGGGATGGATCCAACAACTATAAACAGTGGGACGATCTTGTTTGCTCCTACAGCAAGTATTGCAGAAGGACCTTATGTGACAGGAACTGTAGATTATGATCCTTTTGGATACAGAGCGGAATTTAGACCATCTGTAGCACTTACGGCAAGTACTGAATATACGGTAAGAATTACTGCAGATGTTAAAGATGCTTCAAGTAATGCTATTTCGCAAGTAGATAAAACATTTACAACTGGCGCTGCTGATACTACTAGACCAACAATTTCATGGGCTAATGCTGACCCATGGGGTTTGTTTGTGAGATTTAGTGAACCGATGAAAGAAGATTTAGCAGTAGCGACTAGAAATTATATTTTGATCACCTGCGCTTCAGGTAGCGATCTGGATGCAGCGGGTGTGACGAAGAGTTTAACAGACAAGAATGTGATGTATAATTTCTGGGATAATGGGATATTTATTGAGGATTTGAATTTAACAGCAGGAACAAAATTTAGAGTGACTGCAACTGCTTTGAAAGACCTTTCAGGTAATGCAATTCAAACAGGAGAAGATGCAAGCTCGTCAACTAATTTTAGAGATATAGAGGGAACAAACCTGAATTATAATCAATGGGAAGGGACGGTATTCAATCCGACTTTTCAAGACAGTGCTCCATGGACAACATATAACTATCCAATGATGGGAGATAGAAATGCTCCATTAAACTTACAGAGAGTTGAAATAGGATTTTCAGAAGCGATTGCTGTTTCTACTTTAACATCCTCAACTTTCCAAGTGATGCCCGTGACGTCCCCGGGAGTTTATGGAACTATTTTAACTGCAACAAGTATTACTTATGATGATGCGACAATGACAGCATACTTTAATCTAGATCCAACTGATCAGGTAGAAGGCACTAACGATAAAGTTGTTGCCGGGACAGAATACAGAGTTCTACTTACGACAGGCATTCAAGACTCGGCCGGTAATGCAATGATGTCGTTCAACCCATGGAATGCTTCTGACACTACCGCTTTTGAGAACTTTTTCACAGTGGCATCCGCGGCGGATACGACTGCTCCAAGAGTCTATGGATCTAGTTTGGAACAATACAGAGATTGTTCAGTAAATTCTACCTGCCCTGTTCAAGATGTTCCGTTGGGAGTAGGAGCGATTGATGTTAAGTTTTCTAAATCAATGAACGCAACTACGATTGCTGATTTAGATGCCTCAGATGCTGGAAGTAATATCTATGTAAAATTGACAGCAGACCCTTATACTAAAATGGCAGGGTTCGTTGAATATAATGCTTTTGACCAACGTGCCACATTTATATCAACAGCCACCCTTGTTGCGAACACATCATACACTCTTGTTGTTGATGCGGGAGCAGATGGAGTGATGGATATATCGGGGAATACATACGGAGAAACGGATTATAATTTAGCATTTACGACAACAGCTACAGCAGATACAGCTAAACCGTATGTTGGTCATGCAGAAGCAGAATCATTTGAAGTCCGAGTATTCTTTAATGAGCAAATTGTAAAAACAGAAGCTGAAAACATCAATAATTATGCTATTGAAAGCCCAATTGGAACTGTAGTATCTCTCAGAGGGAAGAGTGCTGTTTATGAACAAATGGGAAATATGGTAAAAATTCCAGATCTTTCTCTTAATGGTGACAGCACTTTCAGAGTGACTGTGACGGGTGTTCACGATATAGTAGGAAATGCAATTTCCACTACGGTAGATGCGTATGATACTGATAATCATGTGGCAGCTGGAATTGCTGAAGATCCAAACATCCCGAGAGATTGTAATCATGATAGTAATGTCAATAATACTCAATTCAATCAGTATGAAGGTTATGTAATGGCTCACTTTGCCGGATTCTTTGACGGAAAAGTGAAGAGTGATTATACACATGATGAAATAATGTTTGACCACTTTGCTGGAGATGCTGATATATTCCCACAGATGCAAATGGCTGGGCAGACATCAACATACTTTGTGAATTTTCCAGTAAGGACAGCAATTCCATTAGGCGGAACGATAGTTCTTCGTTTTCCAGAAGGATTCAATGTGACAAATGCGGCTGCAGTGACAGCTTTTGATCCAACGGATGGGGCTACATTCAATATGAGTTATTCTCCGATGAACTACGATATTAACGGTCCTGGAACAGGACAGGTAACAATTGCATCTGTTGTAGCGAATAATATTGCGCGAACAGTAACGGTAACGACAGCAACTTCAGCTACACAAGCCAATGATTTCATATCATTTGATTTAAGTGGAATTGTTAATCCGACAACTCCAAGAGATTACGGATCTCAAGGATACACAGCTACCATTACAACGAAGGCTGTCAACGGAACAAAATTAGAAGGCCCAATTGATTCTCGTCCGATATTTATTTTAGCAAAGGGGACAGGGACAATTTCAGGAACGGTAACTGCTGTAGGCGCAGATGATGGTCAAACATTTACACTGAGAGTTGGAACTCCTTTCGGAATGATTGAAAAAGTCTTGGTTATTAATGATGACAAGATAAATGATACTAATGGAGCAACTCTTACTGGTGAAAATGTTGAGGCACCTGGAACAGCAAAGTATTCATTCACAGGTCTTCCTGAGGGTGGGTATGATGTGTTTACTGATCCAATCGTAACTTTGGTAGATGGTACTGCTAAAGATTATTTCTCTCCAGGATTTCATGAAATGATTTGGCTTACTTCAGGTGGGACAGAAACATTCAATATGACTCTTACGGATTCAACAGGAGCATCTTACACTGATGGGTGGGGGAATGAACTTACAATGCAGACACTTACTGTGAACATAACAGGTGGACCAGCAGATAAGAAAGTTATGGTTCGCGCCGGTGGTCCGATGAACTTTTATGAAAAAGAAAAACTATTAGATGGATCTGGAGCTGGAATAGTTACAATGCAAGTTCCAGAAGGAATGTACTGGGTAAACATTGATCCATATATGCCGATGATGATGTTTTCAACTGGAACTCCTCCACCACCAGATTTCATGTCTCCTCCGGGAAAAGATGTTAATGTAAACGATGCTCAAGATGGTAACGAAACAGCGGCGGATGCAGTAGACTTTGCTCTTACAAATTATACAGCGAATAAATATGTGACTGTGACGATCCAAGATACAAGCGGATCTGCAATCAATGGAGCTGATGTTGGACTTCACAATCCAAACAAAGGATTTGGAGCTCCTCCTGTGAAGACAGGTATAACGGGAACAGCGACAATTAAAGTTCCTGCCGGGACATATCAGGTAGATGTGTTTATTCCGGGAATGCCTCCTCTTCCTCCAAAGAGTGTGACAGTTGGATCTGCTCATAATTCTGCGGGGAATGCTCAGACGATTACGTTAACTGTCGGATTTGATTCGGCTACCATGATTGAAGTGACCGGGCAGGTTGTCAATGGAACATCCCCTGTATCTCATGCTCCAGTTTGGGCAGATGAAATTAATTCAACGGGAACGACTTATCTTTCAGGGTTTATTCCAAGCGGAACTGATAGTAGTGGTAATTTCTCTCTCTTTGTTCCATCAGGAACGAACTGGGAATTCAGATCTCAAATTCCAGGACTTGGAGAAACGGCATCGCAAAAAGTTTACAATATAACATCCACTCCGCCGTCAGTGACGCTTACAGGAAGAACGGATTTAGTGGCGATTACAGGAACAATTAAACTCAATGCAAACAATGTTAATCGTGCCAATGTATTTGCAGAAGGAACAGGAAATACACGCTTCTTTAATGGGACAGATACTGCAAGTAATGGAACATATACTCTTAATGTAGAAGCCGGGACATACAGAATTAAAGTGTTTCATCCAGATTTTGGAGAAAGAATTGTTAGTGCAGCTTTAGATGTTTCAAATGGGGAAGATGAAGTGCTTGGAGATACGGAATTATCTGAAGGGGCAAATCTTGTTGCGATTACAGTTAACTTTAAAGATTCCACAGGATCTGCATTAGTCGTCACGGAAGCTTATATTGACATCTTCAATCCTGTTACTAACGAAGGAAGATCAAAGAAATTCTCTGGAGTTTCATCTGGAACGATGAATATTCCTGCGGGAACAGCCTATACTGTTAATGGATTCATGAAGGGGATTGGAGCAATTACAGCACAATCTTTAGATACTTCATCAACACAAATAGTAAATATTCAAGCAAATTCAGCAATGGTTAATATCACAGGAACGATTTCAGATGGTTCAAATGATGTTGAAGGAGTAGTAGTTGATGTATTTTGTCCTATAACTGGATTTCATGAAGCAGAAAGAACTGATGCCGATGGAGTGTATACCATAACTGTTCCAGCCGGACAATCCTATGACCTTATGTCGCATAAGGAAGGTTATCAGCCAACTCCTCCAACTGCTATTGTCGTTACAACTGAAAATAGTACAGGAAATGATATTACACTTCCAGTCGTAGATGAGAACAAGAAAATTACAGGAACAGTTTACTTAGGTACTGCTTTAGCGGCAAACATCGCTAATAACACCACTAAGAAAGCATTCGTATGGGCAGAAACAAAAGGTGGAGATTGGGCAGGTGTTCCAATAGAAGCAGATGGAACTTATACGCTTTATGTCAATGCAGGTACATGGAAAGTTCAAGCTGCTGCCGATGGGTACGAAACTACAGGAGATGATGTTCTTACAGTGGTAGTTGCCAATACTGCTATGACAGGGAATAATTTTGCGTTAACTGCTATGTCTGGTTATACAATGCAACAAGCAAATGGAGAAACTTATGATCCAGCAAGTTCAAAAACGGTTCCAAGCGCAGATAATAAGGCAACGGTTAAGGCTCCTGCTAGATCTATTAGTGCTGATTCTAATGCGACAAGCGTCACCCTTGAAATTAAGCCGACAACAAGAGTTCCTAAAAAAACAAATACAGTAGTAGCAGCTGAAGACGGAACAGCGACAGTAGCATCATCAACAACTCCGATAGCAGAATATGCACAGGAAGTGACTGCTACAACTCCACAGGCGGATGGTAGTAGAAGTGCTATTACGGATATAGCTGGAGAAATAGAAATAGAATTTGATTATAGTGAATATGATGCAACATTAGTAGCTGCGATTGAAACGGATCCATCTCTTCTTACTTGTCAGTATCTTAATGAGGCAAATCAATGGGAAACAACAGATGCAGTTTCCAATGATACAACAAATCATATTCTAACATGTACAACTTCTCACCTTTCAACTTATGCTCCATCAGTCCCTTCAAGTGCGCTTGCTCCAGCTACTCCAAGTGGAGTTTCTGTAAATGCAGGAAACGGATTAAATACTATATCATGGAGTGTAAATGCGGAATCCGACATGCATCATTATATCGTATGGGAAACAGAAGTAAGTGAAGCGGAAATCACGACTATTACTCAAGCCTCATGTTCTGGGACAGGTACTTATACTCATTCAGGATTAACTAACGGAACAACTTATGGTTATCAAATCATGGCTGTAGATAATGATGGATATACATCTGCTGGGTCAACTACAATTACAGCGACTCCTTCTACTTCTCAACAGTCTTCTCCTCCATCGTCTTCAGGTAGCGGGGCGACTATAGTAGTTCCAGAAGAAATTGTTGAAGATACAACATCAGAATTATCGGCGGAAGCTCCAGTAACTGTTGATGGTAATGTAGTCGTGGATGCTACCTTAGGCGGTCAAACAACTCTTACATCATCAGAAGGAACTACAGTTAAAATCACAGTCCCTGCAAACGCAATTGCAGTAAATACGACCGTCACTGTTATAGAACAGTCTGCATCAGAAGTGACAACTTCTGCTCCAGTCCCAACAGGTAAATCAGTAGTAGGATCTGTGTACAACATGCAAGCATCTCAAGGATCAGTAGCAATTAACACATTTGAGCATAATGTGACATTAACATTTACCTATACAACAGATCAAATAACTGGGCTTAACGAATCATCACTTAAAGTTCATTACTGGAATGGAACAAGTTGGATTGCATTAGCATCAACAGTAAACCTAAGCACTAATACAATTACAGCAAGCGCAGATCACTTTACATACTTTGCAATAATGGGAACGCCAGAAGTAGTAGCAAATGCAACATCATTAACATACCCTAATGGAGTATTACTAAATGTTAAAGGAAACCCAACAGTATGGTTAATAGAAGATTCAATCAGACACGGAATCCCAACAGCAGGCATATTTGAATCAAGATTCAGATGGCAAGATATAGTAGAAATACTAAGCGCATCAACACTTGAAGAGTATGAGATAGGAGACAATCTAAAATACCCAGATGGAACACTACTAATGGGATCAACAACTGTATATGTAGTAGCAGACAACGGAAAGAAGAGAGGAATTACATCATTAGCAGTATTTGATGGATTAGGATACCAATGGAGTAATGTAATAGCAGTAGCAGATTCAGAATTAGAAACATATGCTACAGGAAATGTAGTAAGCTCAGCAACATCTCACCCAACAGGAACATTGATCAACTCCAACGGAACAGTATATCAGATAGATGCAAACAATAAATTAAGAGGAATTCCTACACCATCAGTATTCACATCCAACATGTTCAAATGGGAAAACCTCGTCACAGCAACTACTGCAGATTCAGCTCTTACATTAGGAACAAACCTATCTTATCCAAATGGAACATTAATCAATGCATCAGGAACAGTCTACATGATCACAGATGGTCAGAAGAGAGGATTTACATCCGCAAATGCATTTACTTCAAAAGGATACAAATGGGACAACCTAATCACAGCTACTGATGTAGAGATAGAAGCATTAACGGTAGGGGCGGTAATAGAGTAAAACGGATAGATACGGATGCTGAACGGATGTTCACGAATCACGGATGGACACGGATTAGAAAGGGGTACTTCTGAAAAAGAGGTGCCTCTTTCATTTTGATCCGTGATCTGTGTTAATCCGTTTTACATCCGTGGAAATCCGTTCTATAATAGTTATATGAGAAAAATATTTGCGATAATTTTAAGTATATCAATGTTTTTTCCACTGACCGTTTCTGCTGGACAGTTAATTCCGAATGATCTCTACTTCCCGGATCAGTGGAGTTTACTTAATACTGGACAAGTTGTGGGAACAGACGGTGACATGGCACTAAAAGCATGGACGGAAGGAGTGGATATCAATGTTGTCGGAGCATGGGATATTTTGTATAATCCTGAAAGTCCAGCATTTAATGTGAATGCAGACAAAGATCCAATAGTCGTTGCCGTTATAGATACAGGAGTGGATTGGACACACGAAGAATTGCAAGGGCGAATGTTTGAAGATGCTAACGGAAATATAATAGGATATGATTTTATTGATAATGATAATTATCCGATGGATGAAGATGGTCATGGAACCATCATTGCCACGATCATTGCTGCAAATTCTAATAATGAAATTGGAATAGCTGGAATATCATGGGATGCCAAAATTATGCCAATCAGAATTTTGGGGAGCAGTACATATGGAGATTTTAGGTTGATTGACGAAGCGATCAGATTTGCCGTTGATCATGGAGCAGATGTAATTAATTTCAGTGTTGTGTCTCCAGTTTTGCAAAGTGATTTAACAGAAGTAGTTCAATATGCATATGATAATAATGTAGTAATTGTTGCAGCAGCAGGAAATAGTAATGTTAATTTAACAAGTACTCCGTGGACTTTAATCAACAATGAAAATGATACAAATATGATTCTTGGAGTAGGTGCGCTTAATAGTGCGAATGAAAAATTTGTATCAAGCAATTTTGGCAAAGGGGTAGATGTAAGTGCTCCGGGGACCAATTTGGTTGTTGTTGATTATGATTCAAGTAATTCCGATGTGGGATATTATTTTGCTTCTGGAACATCAATGGCGACAGCATTAGTTAGTGGGGAAGTAGCTCTAATAAAAAGTCTTCATCGTGACTGGAATAGTAAACAGATTATTGAAACAGTTATCAATACTGCCACCCCTTTTGTTGTTGGTGACTTGCAAGGGATGGGTTCAGGCAGGATAGATGTTCAAGCTGCGCTCGGAGTTAATTTGTATTCTGTTAAAACACCTATTGTCACCGCGGAAGATAAAACGGTGTATATCATAATTAAAGATAATTGTGTTGTTCCAATCACATCACCAGATGTTTTTTTAGGATTAGGATATGATTGGGAAGATATCGTTGAGGCCAAAGATTATGAGTTAGAATTTTATGGCAAAAAACTTCCTTTAACTTCTTCATGGATGCCTGAAGCAGGAAGTGTAATTAAAGGGTCGGCAGATGCTATTTATTTAGTTGAAAATAATTCAATTAGACCATTTACGACATGGAATGAGTTTGTTGAGAGCAAGTTTACTATAAATGATGTTGAAGTGGTTTCAGATGTTTTGATAGGGGCGTATAAGACGAAGAATTAAGAATAGAGAATTAGGAATGACAATAATGTTGTAGGGGCGTACCCTTGCGGTCGCCCGCGTTATAATGTAGCAGATTAGATAATGATGGTTTGTGTGCAAGACACCGACGACGCGGGTAAATACATGGATTTACCCCTACAACGATAAATGTAAAAATCGCATAAATATGCGGTTTTTTGGTTGTTTTGGGGTGCAAAGCTTGCCTGCAAGCCGAAGCTTTGTTGAGGAGAAGCTTGCCTGCAAGCCGAAGCTCGGAGAGCGACCGCGTGCCGCCTTAGCTTCAGCGGTGGAGCAAGGCTTGACATTCCACCAAAAGTATGCTATGATAAAGTATTAAAAATAACAGAAAGTAGTTTGAAAATTTTATAAATCTCGTGAAATACATTGTATTTTATGGGATAAACAACAAAATAAGGAGAGGGAAATGAAATCAAAGGGGTTGGTAGTATTAGTGATAGTAATGATGGTTATGGTATCTACGATATTAGTAGGTTGTGGATCTGGAGATAGTAATAACCTCAATAATGTAGCGACTTTAGCAGATTATCAAAACTCGCGAGATGAATATTGGTTTACAAATGATCCTAAGGGTATAATATCGCTGTCTTTTAGTGGGCGGGATGTTATAAACATCCAAGACACAATTCCAGAGTTCGAGAATGCTTTCATAAATATAGATTACCCAGATGAATCGTATCCTGAAACAGCTTACTATTTTTATGGAAATAATGGAATTATTAGTGATATGATTGTCTTACCCGTAGGGACTGTTGAGATTTCCATCACGGCAACCGCTATAGATGGGCAGGAATATTACATGCAAAATACAATGAAAGTTTTAGGAAGTAGAAAATCTTTCTTGTTGCCGGTATCGTTTCATACAAATGGAATTAATTGTGATGTTATTTTCGAAGAGCAATACAATACTCCTTTAGAATGTGTTGGCCCACATGAAACCACAACAGTACAGATGGATACAATTCGTTTGTATAATTATGACGAAAATATAGTTTCTATAAAGGCAACTATTGAAGCATTTCCTCAATATGGGCAAGCAACATTAAATAGAATTATCTTTCGAGATGATAATACAGGGAAGGAACAGATTATTTCGGTACCTATTTCTGGTCAGGTAGATATTGAATTAGATTTTCAGGCTAATAAAAATACTGATCTAAATCTTCATGTTGAAACTAAATTAAATGTTTTTAGTGGTCAACCCGATTCGTGTATAATTTCTCTATCTTTCCTATCTTTAAAAGTAATAAGAGAAGGGGGAAAGGAAGTGGAAATTGAAAATCCTCCAATTTTAGCGGAAATAGTTTTTGAACCGTTTTTGGGAGAGTAAATTTAGATAAGCGCCGTTCACAATAGTGTGAGGCGCTTATTTTTTTTGCTTTATGTTCCATGTCTCACGTTTATGCTATAATAAAACCATGAATAAAGAAAAAAATAATTTTCTTAATGTTAAAATTTGGA
>Ga0268279_1001256_pt1 | contig 14364 bp, 10 predicted proteins | sample saktaG_6_FD_190142 | JGI IMG/M metagenome (GOLD analysis project Ga0268279, IMG submission 190142) | Saline water microbial communities from Sakinaw Lake, British Columbia, Canada - sak_2010_1_5_80m | ecosystem: Environmental > Aquatic > Non-marine Saline and Alkaline > Saline ...
GTTCTTCACCCTCCTAGGCCCTAGCGGCTGCGGGAAGACAACGACCATGCGGATGATAGCTGGGCTGGAGTTCCCCACCGAGGGCCGGGTGCTGTTCGACGACCATGACGTCACGGGGCTTCCCTCGTTTGAGCGCAACACGGGCATGGTGTTCCAGAACTACGCCCTGTGGCCCCACCTCAAGGTATTCGAAAATGTCGCCTACGGGCTGAACGTGAGAAAAATCCCGAAGGACCAGGTGAAGGAACGTGTGCTAGACGTCCTCGACCAGGTCGAGCTCGAAGGCATGGAGGACCGGTTCCCCACGCAGCTCAGCGGGGGCCAGCAGCAGCGCGTCGCCCTCGCCAGGGTCCTGGTGATCAACCCCGCGGTGCTGCTGCTTGACGAGCCTCTGAGCAACCTGGACGCCAAGCTCAGGGTCCAGATGCGGGAGGAGATCAAGGCGCTGCAGAGGCGCCTGAAGATCACCACCGTCTACGTCACCCACGACCAGGAGGAGGCGATGTCCGTCTCCGACAGGATAGCCATACAGAACCATGGTAAGGTGAGACAGATAGGGTCCCCCACGGAGATCTATAACGTGCCCCAAGACATCTTCATCGCCACCTTCATGGGCCGGGGGACCCTGCTGGAGGGCGAGGTGACCTCCACCGAGGGCGGGGTGCGCATGAGGATAGGGAACATCACGCTCCAGGGCCTCGACTCTACGGGAAGCATCTCGCAGGGCGACAAGGCCGCCTGCGTCATCAGACCCGAGAACTACTGCATCGATGAGCCCATCGAGCCGTCGAACGTCCTTGAAGGCGAGGTCGAGTGGACGTCCTTCATCGGCCCCTACACAGAGGTCAGGCTAGACGTAGACAGGCACAAGGTGCTGGTGGATGTCCCGCCGGGAGTAGAGGCCCCAGTGGGTGGAAGACTTAAGGTCTACATCCCGTATAAGAACACGATAATGCTTCCCTTGGAGGAGTAATTATGAGAAGTAGACACAAGATTGTGGTAACGGTTCTCCTTGTCCTAACTTTAACTGGGCTAGTGAGCACAGTCCCGTTCGCAGAGTCCTATACTGGACAGAAGATCGCCGAGATCATGAGCTCGCCTTTGCCGTCTGCCCCTGAGCCCGTGCTTCAGGGCGGCGACTTCCCTGTGCACGTCAAGGACCTCTCCGAGGCCCTCGCCGGGAGCGGCGACGCCTCGGCCTGGTCAGGGGAGATCGGCTCCATGTATGGACGCTACACCCTGGCTCTCGTGAACGGCACCTTAGACGGCGATAAGTGGGTTCTTTACTTCAACGTCCCGAGCGAAGCGCATACCGGGCTGTATGACCTGACGTTGACCCAGAGCAGCGGCGGGGCAAGCGAGGGGATATTCCAGAGCAGATGTGTCTGGGTGTTGGACGAGTGGCCGGAGAGTCTCATCATAAGCCATCTGACTGACATCCATGAGCCCATCACGCCGCTCATATTCAGCCAGTACATAATGCAGTCAAACTTCGTTGACCCCGATCTGTGTATATGCTCCGGGGATAACGTCCAGACGGAGTCCGTCGCCAGGGCGTGGGCTTACCTGCAGTACAGCATGCTCAACCTAGAGTTCCCGAGCTACCTGATACCCGGGAACCATGACTACTCGGGGTACGGCGGCGCCGCATACGCCAAGTACGGCGGGAAGCTCAACTACACAGTCGTCATGGGTGACTTCATGTTCGTCGCCCTGGACAGCAGAGGCGTAGGCACCGTCACGGAGAAGCAGTTGAGGTGGGCAGAGAATCAGCTGTCGAAGTACCCTGACAAGTTCAAGATCATCAGCTTCCACCACCCGCTGCTGAGCAGCGAGTACGAAGACGATCTCGGCACCGTCACCGGCGGAAGCATCACCGGGGACTGGCAGAACATAGAGGAACTCGAGGACATCATGTACCCCTCGTGGACCGACCCTGCCGACGGCCACTCGCTCGAAGTAGCCAAGACCCTCCTGCGCATCATCCAGGAACAGGACGTCAGGCTGATACTCTCTGGGCACGTGCACCGCGACATCATCTACGTGCTGAACGACAGCCACTACTTCGTCACCACCTCCACGACAGGCGGAGGGCTGCCACCCGGACAACGGTTCGGAACGAGGCTCATCACCGTCCACAAAAACGGGACGTTGCGATTCGACCCGTACACTGAGGCGAGGCTCGAAGACCCACCGAATAACATGCCCACGGGCTACCTCAGGTACGTGTACGGCTCGGAAAACGACTTCACCGAGACCGCTGTGTCGGTGACTCTAGAGAACATGCTGGACATGGGCTTCCCCGAGGGCAGGCTCATCTTCAAGGTCTCGGACAGCAAGCCGGTGACCGAGTACACGTTCGTGGGCGCACAGCCGGTGAGAGTGGAGACCGCGACAAGCGACGCGGGTCACGTGTTCGACGCGTACTTCGACGTCGAGCCTAAAAGCGTACTCGAGGTCACCCTCAAGGCCGAAGACGACGAGGAGGCGCCGACGGTCGAAGCCGAGTTCATCATCGCCGATGATGGAGCAGACCCCACAGTGAGCCTGACCGTGAGCGACGGCGGCTGGGGCCTAAAAGAGGCGGAGGCCTCTTACTCGACCGACGGCGGCCTGACCTGGACCCCCATCGACACGAGCATCGAGCCGGTCCTCGGCGGCGAAATATTCGACATAACGTTCCCCGAGAAGACCTTCACGTTCACGGTGCCGCTGGCTCAAGGCGAGACAATCCTCGTCAAGGCGGAGGTTACAGACTACGCGGGCAACACGGCTTCATACACGTCTCCCGAGTTCTCGCCCCAGTCACACATCCTGAGCGTAGAGTCGACGCCCATAGAGGTCTCCTTCACGGTAGACGGCGAGGACGCCGAGACGCCCTACTACGAGACACTGATGGCCGGAGAGTACACGTTGACGGCGCCGGAGACGGTGACAGTCGGCGGCGAAGAGTACAGCTTCTCTTGGTGGGCCGACGGCGAGACGGAGCTATCAAGAACAATAGATTTGGGGGCGGATACTGAGCTTTCGGTGATATACCAGAAGGTCGAGGCCCCAGAGGAGCCGAGCGAGCCCGAGGAGACCGGAGGAGGAATCCCAGTGCCCAGAGAGTTCCTACTCGTGGGAATCCTTGTCGCAGCCGTGACGCTGGGCTACCTACGATCTAGACACTGATTTTCCCATTTTTCGGATGGGAGCCTCCTCATCGACGCATCCTCAGAGAGTGCAGTATAGGGAGGTTATCCCCATCCTTAACACGTTATATAATCGACAATCCAGAACAGTTCTTGACGAGCCATGGAGCAGTCCCTCACCATAAAGGAGATCGAAGAGCTGGGGTACTACGACTTCATGGGGTACATGGGTGTCCCGTTCTTCAACATCGGCGGCGCGGCAAGCATAGACAGGTTGGCAGAGCTCTGTAACATCGACGAGAACACCGTGGTGCTGGAGGTGGGGTGCGGGACAGGAGGCAACGCGTGCTACCTTGCCGAAAAGTACGGGTGCAGAGTCATTGGGATCGACATAGCCGAGTATATGATAAGTTACGCCCAGAAACGGGCCGCGGATCTCCATCTCACCGACCGCGTCACGTTCCAGGTCGGGGACGCCTACGGCCTCGAGTTCCCAGATATCAGCTTCGACGCGGTACTCACAGTGTTCGCGTCACAGTTCCTCGACCCCTCGAGAGTGTTCCCCGAGTTCCACAGAATCCTCAAGCAGGGAGGATGCCTCGGCATCAATGAGATGTACAAGGCCGACCACGTCCCCCCGGAGGCCATAGAACGAGTCAACTACGGTGAACAGGTCTTCACGGAGCTTACAGACATGCCATTCACGCTGAGAGGCCCGTCTGTCTGGAGAGAGGCGTATACGGCCGCCGGGTTCACAGAGACCGTCGTCGAGGAGCACTCCAACTACATGAGGCAGGCCGAGACGCTGAGCATGATAGAGGAAGTCGGAGGCTGGGGCAAGCTACTGGGCATTCTCTGGGAGATGTTGGTCCTGGCTCTAAGGAGCGGCAAGATACGTAGACGCTACGGCAAGATCAGCAAAGGGAAGAGGGTGCTGCTCAGGGACAGGGTGGCCAGCAAGTACATCGGCTACATCCTCTGCGCTGGAGTGAAGCCCTGACCTTTTTAGTCCAAAAAACAGTGGGTTCTAGTCCTTTGGGGGTGGCTGGCTGAAGAAGTCGAGGGGCCGCTGCCCCGTCATCTTTGACTCTTTGATGAGGAAGTCCCTCATCTCGTCAGGGTCGGTGAAGATTCGGGTGGCGTACCACTCGAAGAAGGGGCTCGGCTCATAAGGATAGTACGCGTAGACAAGCTTCGCCAGGCTCTTGGCGTACACCATCTCGCACATGACGCCCGCCGAGATGCTCTTCCTGGGGTGGTAGACCACGACCATGTCGCTGTTCTCGATGATCTTGTAGTCGCTGTCTATGATCTGGAAACGCAGGTTCTTGATGGCGGTCTCCACCTCCCGGATGTCGAACTCGGCCTCCAGGGGGCCGTCCCTGTAGGTCATGCGGAAGGTGAAGGTCTCGGGCATCTCCTGGTCGGCGTCGATGGTCTCGTTGACGGCGTCCCTCCACTGCTCCACTATGTCCCAGTCCTTGATGAGGTAGGGGTCGTAGATGACATAGTACTCGCTGAGGCTGTCCAGGAACCTGGTGATGTGTCTGAAGAAGTCGGGGCCCTCGCCGGTGATGGGGTGGCTGAGGTACATGGTCTCCTTCCCAGGCTTGTAGACGAGGTCGCGGAGGAGCCTGGGCCCGCTCTCGTAGGCGACGAGCTGTATCTCCCTCCGCGGCTTGAAGACGTCGGCGAGCCTGTAGATGCCGTTGACCTCCTCGCGGCGCCAGTTGGCGATCTCCCCGAGGGTGTACTTGTGGTCCTGCCACTGGGTGTCCCTGCTCAGCCTGTCCCTGACCCTGACGAAGTCGTCGAAGATGATTATGAAGAGGTCGGGGTTGAGGAGCCGCACGTCCTCGTCGGTGAGGCCCAGGAACCTGTTGCCCTTCCACTCGAAGTGGTAGGGGGTGCTGACGATGTGGACGCCGCCCTTCTTGTCGATCTCGGCCACGATCTTCCCTATGGCCTGCTTGCGGTAGTCCTCCATCTTCATGGGCTGGCTGTCGTAGAAGTCCAGGATGTTGATCTTGTTGAGGTTGGTGCCGTCCAGCCGGGCCTCCTCGACGATGTACTGGAAGAGGTGGTGGTACCCGAAGCTGGAGATGTCGTCCAGCTCGTTGAGCATCTCGTCCCTTCCGTTGCCTGGGGCGCCGGTGCAGATGATCACCCGTTTCTGCTCTGACATTTCCTTCAAAATAGAGGATAATGTCTAGCCCTTAATATTACCGGTAAATTTACCGGAAACATGTAAAGAAGTGCGACACCCTTGATGCGCAGCCTCGTGGCCATGACTTTACACATTAAGAAAAAAGGGGCTAGACGTCCCCGTTCTGCTCTATCTTGGTGTCCTCGTAGGGGGCGGCGACGCGGCGGTAGAACTCGTGCTGTATGCACTCCAGCACGCCCATGGCCTTGTTGACGTGGTAGTACCTGAGCGGGTAGACCTCCTTGATGACCCTGGTCACCACGTAGTTCAGGTGTCCGTCCACGCTCTCCGGCGGCTTCTCCTTGAGCAGCGCGATCAACTCGGCCAGTACTTCGTCGTACTGGGGCCTCTCCTCCTGGGTTATGTAGGGCATGTCTTTACCTCAACCAAGGGTTAGCCGTCTATGTGTAAATGGTTTACTCCAAGACGTCCAGGCGGTGCCTGAGGAGCCGGGTGCCTTCAACGTCGTAGATGAAGACGCCCCTGAAGCGTTTCCCTTTCAGCAGCACGGGCAGCCAGTATGTGTCGTCCATCCACATCTCACCGTAGGGTATCTCGTCGACGCTGAACCATCTGAGCTCCCCCTCGTCGCTCTCCCTGGGCTCGCCGCTGAAGGTGGATGTAGAGAAGATGTGGACAACCCAGTCGGGCTCCGGCTTCTCCCCGAAGTAGAAGTCGACGACCCCCAGCTCTGTGAGGCCGGACACGGTGAGCCCAGTCTCCTCCCATACCTCCCGTACCACGCACTCCAGCGGCGTCTCTCCTGGCTGGACCTTGCCTCCGGGTCCGTTCCACTTCCCCTCCCCGAACCTCCCCACCGACTTCCGCTGCAGAAGAAGCCTGCCCCCGTGTATGATCTCGCAAAGCGTGGCCTCGACGACCATACCAGTTATGACGTGGGTGCAGCGTTAAGGGTTTACCCTGTGTTCAAGTGTCTTTCTATACCGCAGTATCGTGTTTCCCATAACCTTTCGCTTTGAATCGACGACTTGGCATTTTCCTTATCGTTGGTTACTTACGATAAGCGTTTTTTTCGGCAACCGATATATCGGTTAATTATTTAAACTATATTGTTTTTATTTAAATTCTGCTAAAGATGGGGGTGCGTGTGTTGTGAGCATGTTCTCTGGGGCATCTTGGTCGATTCTCTTATGTCGGCTGTCAACAACACCCCTCCGTTTTAACCACTTTCAGTTAATTCATATAGTTTTAACCATGATAGGTTAAAACCCTTTTTAGATATTTTCTTTTATGATAAATAGACTACTATTAAATATAATCATATATGATGTGTAATCATGGAAAACATCTGGAGTGTTCATGATTCCCTATCACAATATTCCTCACACAGCACCCATATAATATACTATTCAGCATCAAAGGACTATTTTAAACTACTCTACCCAGAACTCAAAAGACTGGACAAAAAAGAACTTCACAAACAAATTGACATTAAAAGCATCGAATACGTTCAACAAGATCGAGACTACCTAAAAGATCTGATACAATATAAGCAACACATATCCAGCCAAGCCCCGAAGACTTAACAGAACCTTTTTTATATCTAAAAAATCAGAGTTTAAAACAGATTTCTTTTTAGCCCATGAAATGCACTCGTGTAATTTTTATTTCAATTTGACATTAATAATATAAGATGACTTTCTCTATTTTCCATTCGTCGGTGTACTTGTATTGTTCTTACCAAAACTCGGTGCTCTCTAAGAGGTTTTGAGGCCATAACTCTTTTGGTGCATTTTTCTTTATTTCGTCGATGTATAACTTGTACTCGGTGGACATTGTGTATGTCATGTAGTTGTATTGGTCTATCAGCTTGGTTACCGTGTTTCCTCCGCAGATGTCTTCAATAGTTTTGATGGTTTCCATTTCGTTAAGGTTGGTGGCAGCACAGGATTCAATGAGATTATGGAGTTCTAGTTTCATTTGGGGAAGAAACTTCATCACATAGTTTTCAGCGTAGAAGAGGTTTGGATCTCCCATAATGCCCTCCCTAATTTTCCTATCCCACATGACGAAAAGATCAGGAAGTATCACGTGAGCTATTTTTGATGCATCCGTTGACTCGTACCTACCAGCCTCATTAATGGTTGCGAAGGCGTTCATCATATTTTGAATACATATGTGGTTGTTTCTCTTCATCAAGTCGATGCTGTAAAAATCATTGTCTTAAAGGGTGGTTGATTTCTTCAAAATTGTCTGAATATGCTTTTTTGAATAGTTTCTTTGTTCCTCTGAAATGGTAGTTCCATCTTCGTATAAATTTGAATAGTTCATCACTTCTTCTTTCGGTAACTTTGGATGGTTCCATAGTTTTTCGTTTTTCTTTTTCATGAATTCGTCATAATATTTTGCCCTTGGTTCATGTTTGTAGAACGCTCCCAATGCGAGGAAAAGCATTCGATAGTCCATATACTTTAGTACTTTATTAAACGTAAAAGATATGCGATTTATTATAACTCTTCTTTAATCTAACCCAATTATTCTTCCTAAATACGACTTGAAAATATATCATCACAAATTATAAATCAGGGCGTTTCCGATAGACAATCTCTAGTCCAGTTCCATGTATCCAAAACCCTGTTCCATTCCAACACAGTCCATAAGATCCAATAGTGCCAACATCATAAGTCTCCAACACCTTTACTGTACTCCCGATATCAAGTTTTGATAATTTTTCCTCTTCTGTGTCAAACACCCAATAATAACCTTCAACGAACTCGATTGTTCTCATATCATTTAACGAAACGTTATCATACATAATTTTTATAATTATTTCACCACTAATTGGCATAAACTTGAAAACTTCATTCCCGTGACAGCTAACAAACTCATTTCCATTCCATGTTAAACCGGATGGATGAAACTTCTTTCCTTCAGGTGGGTCGAGTACATCGATAACTGATACATTATCATTAATTGTCATTTTAAATAAAAACCGTGTACCACCTTCCCATGAACGAATAGGATCAGGACCTATCGTTCCCGTGGACCAAAGGTATTGCCCATCCCATGCAACAGCATCTGGACAAGGAGCAGGATGAACATATCTATTAACCACTGCAACCCGTCCACCAATATCTTCTAAACGAAATACTTTACCTAATTCGGCGTTGGATGGCTCCTCAACAGCCCAAACATTTTCACCATCGTAAGCTAATCCGGTGGCATGGATTTTGGGATTTTGCACATTTATTCTAAAAGAGGTAAAGCCCATATTTTTTCCATTGATTAAAAGTTTTGCATCGATTTTTTCAGATCCTTCCTCATAAAATCTTAAAGTAATATTTGAATAACCTTTGGGATTAATTTTAGATACAGATAATCTTTGTCCAAATTTATTAATCCATTCAATCATCGAATCATGATATTGAAAGATGTCTTCATTTAATTGAACGATAAATGATGTTTGTTCACCTAATCCAACTTTTCGTATCAGAGAAGATAATGGAAATACTTGCCATTTATTAAGATTCAAATTTGCTTGGATACCATGATCGAGTCTTTTATTTGAATCATTTACTTCGACATTATCAGACGAATACACCATATCAGTCGTTTCAAAGTATAGCGTATAATTTTCAATAGGTAGATATTTAAATTCATAATATCCCGATGCATTTGAATAAGTAACGTGATTCCCCGGTTCAGCTCTAATTTTGGCAAGTAAAAGGTGTGAAGAATATACATCATATACAAAACCATACAACATATTTTGACTTTTATTTAATAGGAAAATACCTCCTCCATATGTTCCTGCAATAATGACATCGTTATTAGAGTCAAGCAAATTTACATATTTGTTCGTTAATCCATCTGTACATATTTCCCAGTTCTGTAAATCTAAGTTAGTTCTGTAAATTCCATCCCAATTTCCTATCCATAATCCATCATTATAATTAATTGATCGAATATATTTTGAATCAAAAATATCACTAATTCTCCTCCATGAAGATCCATTGTTATTACTAACATACACCCCCTCCGATGTGGAAACATAAAATTGACTACAATTTTCATCTATAATAAAATCTAAAATACAATTCTCATATAGGTCGTCAGATAATTCAAGCCAAGTAGTCAAATCTGTACTTATAAATAAACCACATAACGTGCCGATATAAACCTCCAAACCATCCTGTATTTTAATTTCAATGTTAGTTATGAATTTGTTTGGTGAATTTAATTCTCTCCATGTTTTACAACCATCATTACTTATGAGTAAACCCTCTCCATAAATCCCAATTAAAACTGACCCGTTTTTTAATGTATTAATTGAAGATACATATTTATTTGTAATAACACTATTTACTTTATTCCACATATTTCCTTTATCTTGACTTATATAGAGGCCTTCCCATACAGAGCAAAAGATTCTATTATCATCATATCGGTCTATGTGGAGTGATTGAACATATTGATTTGACCACTCTGTAGATACCTTATCCCATGTTATTCCAGAATCTCTTGTGATGTGTAAACCATCACCATATGTACCCGCAAATATGGTTTGGGAGTCGTTAGGATGAATTAAAGCTGTACTTATCAAACTGACAGGAAGTTTATTGTTAATACTTTTCCAAGTCAGCCCTCCATCGCTGCTCCTGAATAAGCCGTTTCTTTCGGTTCCTACATATATGAAATTAGATGACTCGTTTAAACAGATGGAATTAATATTATATTCATGGAAAAATTCTAATTGGCTCCAGCTTAATCCGCCGTTTTTAGATAGATATAATCCTTCTTTACCAGCCAGCCAAATTTGATTAAATTCCTTATTTATAGTAAAAGTACGAAGTTCTTCCTCAAATAATGTCTGCCAATTTACGCCTCCATCCCTACTGTAAAACAACCCTTCTTGAAAACCTACGAATATTTGATCGGAATTCTCGTGATTTATTTTAATTTCTCTACCTGCGCTTGTTTTAAGATCGGATCTAGTCCATGTCTTACCCGAATTATCAGACCAGGATAATCCTTTATGATATGTGTTAACAAATAATTTACTAATATTGTTAGGATCGACAGTTAAATAGTTAAAACCACCACCATGAAAATCTGGAGATATTTGAAACCATTTTCCATTAGAATATTTATATGACGCCGCTGAACCAACATATAATGTTTCATTTATATACTGCATAGTTGTTATTTCATTAAAAAAATATTTATTATTTTGTTCTATTTTTTCCCAACTATTACCACCGTTATCTGAATAAAATATATCACATTGATCATGCCCTGTACCTACAAATAAAATGTTGGAATTATTATAATTAATAATTACATTAATGTAAGGATTTTCTATACCGTCATTTATTGAAACCCAAGTATCGCCATGATCATTACTTTTAAAAACTCCTGCTCCAAAGGTAGCTACGTATATTGTTTTTGAATTATTACCAATTGTTATGCCTCTTATACATCCACCATATGGCCCAATTGGAATCCATTTATTATCATTAAGGTCAGTTAGGGTGGAATCATGTAATATTTTGGGTTTATTTACCCTAATATTATCAATATGATAAACATCGTTTTCTTTTAGTAATCTAATTTCATGTATTCCAGCATCCCAAAATCTGTGGCTATAAATTCCATTTTCATCTGTTTTATAATATTTATCATTTATTTTAATAGTAATTTCATTAATAGGTTTCTCTTGATACAATATTTTAAAATCAACCCTTTCTCCAACGTAACATATCTTTTTATATGTTATGTTTAATGACCTAAAATCAAACCCCGAATTTGATACATTATTATATTCAGTTATATTCATATTGGCAATACTATTATTTGTATCATTCAGGAATATTTCTTTATTAATCTCATCTTCATTTCTGAAATTAAAACTAAAATATGAAAACATTAAAAATACTATGATTATTGTAGAAGCAATTATTCCACTGTTTTTTTTATAATTCATTGATAGTAAGTTCATATCATTTTATAAAAAATTTTCTAAAAAAATGACTAGATCATTAATAATGGCCTTAATCATCATACAGGAGCAAAGTGGAACATAGTTAATTTATCATTCATTTAAAAAAAAGAGATTGGTATTTTATTTTTCAAGATATGCTTTGTTGTTTACTACTGAAATCTCGACTTTGTCTTGAAGGTCTCTGGCATCTATTCGTTTCTTGAGCTGTGTACGGAGATAGTTAGCGTCTTTGCCCTCAACCTCTACCGTTACCAAGTTATCTTCTGATTCTAGAAAAGCGTCTATGATCGGGTCGTACTTGCTTCCCTTCCTGTATTTTCTTGAGGGTTTCTTATCAACAGGAGAAAGATCGAAACTGACATCACTCATGATGATCAATTTTTCATGCATAATACGCTTAATAAATTTATTCATCATGTCTATCGTCATATTTTCCTAAGGTAAAGATTTGTTAGTAGGTTTGATGATATGTTTTCTCATTTTTTTTTCTATCTTATTATAAAAATTCATTTAGGAAACTTCTAATAAAAAATACATGCATGATATGGATGCATGTGCGCATTTTTCATATAGTTTCATGTGGGCTAATAAAAAATAAAAAAAACAGGGTAACCATAGTTTGAGATGCGCGTGTTGGTCTCACGCTCTATGAATAATAGGAGAATAATTGGACCTTCTTCGTTCTTTTTATTTCCCCAATTCTCTTTTTCATTGTATCGTTGTAAAGGCTATTTGAAAAAAACATCATCGCAGATTCTTGACAAAATGGAGTATCATCTTTAAAGGTGAAATCCATCAATGCCTTTAATTTTTTATAATCTTGTTCAGTAGAATCTTTCCTTCTTTTCATTATACCAAAATGTGGCTTAGAGTCTAATGAAATATAATAAACTACTTCAATTGCCAATTCAAGAGCTGTGGGTTGTTCTACATTAAAACTTTTCAACAAAGCACGATAGTTTTTTCCTGAAACGGTCTGTAAATCGTTGTGTTGAATGTATTCTTCATCGAATACTACTATGTCGAAATGACCTCTTCTAACCCTAAGTGAAGGTGTTTTCTCTTTGGCTTTCTTAAATTGATTTTCTGTATACTTCTGGAAACCAGTCCCTTTCATATAGCATCTAAAAGGAGTTGGATACTCATGATGAACTCGAGTGACTTTTTTCTCATCTTTGGTTACGGACCATAATGAATTTTCAGATTCTAATTCGTCTATTAGTATTTTTGCTAGTTCTGTGTGGATGTCATGTTCTGAAAAGAATCGATATGGATTTTCATTGAATTTATTCCCTATTTGTATGTCTAGTTTTGTTAAAAGGGACATATTGTAGGATAATAGATTTAGCTTTATAAAATTTTCATTAATGAGACTCACAATTGCACGCGCGTGGGCAGCAAAGCAATCTTGAGAAATATCTTTTTAAAAAATTAAAACCTCTAACTATTAGTTACAAGCTAATTCCGCCCTCAAGGAAGTGAGATTTCTCTTTATGACAAACGATTTATCAGATAAATTTGAATTATCACTACGAGAATTCAGTACTCACATGATTTTCATCATCGAAAGATTGCTCGGGTCACAAATCATTCCTTTCTCATAATATGTTTTTATGATAAAACCCTCTATCCCATAGCAATCGGCTTGTTCGCCCTTTTTTCCGTAATTGAATAGACTGCTAGGGCTGTTGCCCAGAACCTGTCGTCGTGTGTTCCTTGTGGGTGGCTGTACTGGATCTTGCCTGTTTTGGCTAGTTGATAGGTGGGGGTGTTAAGTTCGTTGAGTAGCTCGGGGTCGTATGGTATGTGGAGTAGTGGTGTTAGGGTCTGGGGGTTGCCTTCGCTGCTTGTGCATCCCTGTGGGCATGTTGTCGTCCATTCGCCTTTCATGGTCTCTATGTAGCCTCTCCAGTTGCACTGGGGGCACTCGGCCGTCCTCATGGTTTCCTTGAGGGCTGTGGCCATCGTCTCTTTGTTGGTCTCGGTGAATGTTACGCCTTCGACGTTTCTGACTCCGGATCGCTTCATGTCCTCCACTATATAATCGCCTACGCCGGTCTGGTCGCAGGTTATAGAGACGAGTCTGTTCCAGTTGTCCTGGAGGCGTTTGATGTACCCGATGACAACGCCGTAGGGCGTGTCCAGCTTGAACTGGTGGCAGTGCCTGAGGTGGAGATGGTCTCGTTTACCTTCTACTACTGCTACGACGCTGTGGTCTTGTTTCTTGCCGAAGTCTACGCCGGCGTAGAACCTGCCTCTGTGCTGTTTCTCTGCGCTGTAGTATCTGAGGGCGGTGTCTTGGCATAGTGCTATGAGGCTGGCTGGTAACCATCTGTCTGTGTCCTCGGTCCACTCGCAGAGCATCTCGCGTTTCCAGCGGACGAGGTCGCCGGCGAGCTGTTGCCTTATCATGTCGACGAACTCGGGGTTTAGAGGACCATTCGGCGATATGGCCTTGGTGTAGTCTACGATGTGGGTGTTGAACTTGCTGTACGCTTGGTCGTGGAACATCTTATGGAAGACGCTGTCGGTGTTCCAGGGTGTGGACTCTGCTATCAGGTACCCGTTGGTGGTGTTTAGGGTGAAAAGTACGGCGGAGTAGAGGTCCTCGTCGTCCCTGATGAAGTTGCATTCCATGAGGTAGACCACCTTGGCTGTGTGGCCCCTGATGGTCTCGGGGATGGGGGACTCGGCGAGGATCTGGCTGCCGTTCCTTAAACGGATAACCGTGCGGAGTATGTTCCTATTGCCTATGACGTAGTCGAAGAACTTCTTGTCGTTGGATTCCATGCGTCTGAGGTGCTGGTGAAGGGCGTTGAAGGCGATGTTCTTCACCTGGTCTAACTTTGGTGCGGTCACAAGGATAACCGAGCCCGGATACCTGAAGGCATAGTGGAGCAGCTTCGCCATGCCGTTGAAGGTCTTTCCGGTCTGGCGGGCCATGAGGTTGGCGATGAAGTGACCGTCGTCTCTCAGGAATGGCCAGACGTATTCGAAGGGTTCGTAGTGGAGCCACTTCCTGCAGAACTCGACTGTGTCACTCGGGAGGGTCCTCGGCGATC
>Ga0268279_1001264_pt1 | contig 14294 bp, 20 predicted proteins | sample saktaG_6_FD_190142 | JGI IMG/M metagenome (GOLD analysis project Ga0268279, IMG submission 190142) | Saline water microbial communities from Sakinaw Lake, British Columbia, Canada - sak_2010_1_5_80m | ecosystem: Environmental > Aquatic > Non-marine Saline and Alkaline > Saline ...
AGATTTCAATTTCTTCTCCTGAACAATTACAGAATTTTATTAATCAAGAAGAAAGAGATATAAAAGAGATGGCAGATAAAGTCAAAGATTCTGGGGCAAATGTTCTTTTTTGTCAAAAAGGAATTGATGATTTTGCTCAGTACTTATTATCTAAAGAAGGGATTTATGCTTGTAGAAGAGTTGCTAAAAGTGATATGGAAAAGATTTCAAAAGCAACAAGAGGAAAAATAGTTAGCAATTTAAATGAATTAACTCCTTTTGAATTAGGTGATGCTCAAGTTGTTGAAGAAGTTAGAAATGGAGATGAAGTATTTACACATGTTAGAGGATGTCAAAACCCCAAAGCCTTGACAATTTTAATTCATGGTGGTACAGATCATGTTATTGATGAAATTGAAAGAGCAATAGTTGATGGATTAGGAGATGTTATATGTTCATTGCAATCTGGTTTAGTTGTTCCTGGAGGTGGTGCAATTGAGATTGAAGTAGCTAGAAGATTGAGAGAATTTGGACAATCTTTAAGTGGAAGAGAGCAATTAGCAGTTGAAGAATTTGCATCTGCTTTAGAATTTATACCTGTAACATTAGCTGAAAACGCAGGAATTGACCCTATTGATGTTTTAACAGAATTAAGGTCAAGACATGATTCAGGTGAAAGAAATGCAGGGTTAAATTTATTTGAAAATAAAGTTGGTAATGTCTTAGAGGCTAAAATTATTGAACCTTATAAGATAAAAAGTCAAGCAATTAATTCTGCAAGCGAAGTTGCTGTTATGATTTTAAGAATTGATGATGTTATTGCATCTTCTGGTCAAAGAGGTGGTGTGAATTCAAGAAGAGGCTTACCAGGTTATGTGGAAGGGTTGGAATGATAAATAAACCCCCAAGAGTTAATGAAATCTCTCCCGGAGAATATAATAAATGTATTCAACTAACAGTTCAAGGAAAAAATTATTTAAGATTTGCAAAACGTAAAGATAAATCTCATTCAGGAATTTTATTTAATACTCTTACTACTGAATTTAAAATTACTCCCAGGGTTACAAAAGACGGAATAATAAGTCCAAAAGGGAGAAGTTATGAACTTGTTGGGGCAGGAAGATTTGATAAATCAGATGAGAAAATAATTCTTTATGGGAATAGTTTTGATTATCAAATTGGACCTAATGAAGAACATGCTCAAGAAATATCTAAACTTACTGGATTAGAGATTATTGTAAAATAATCTTATTCTTTAGATTCAATCTTCGTATTTTTTAAATCTTTTACTGCTAATCTTCTTGCTTCATACATTAGTGATATAGCATTTGTTGCAGCAGGTAATAAAAGTGCTTCTGGACAATCAAGACCAAATGCTAGAAAAGGATATCCTACTATACTTACTAAATCTACAAATGCACCAACTCCAGCTCCTAAAAGATATTTTGTTTTTTCACCTTTCTCTAAAAAACCTACACCATATTCTTCTTTTTTAAATCTTCTAATTGCTGTTGGGAGGGCATAAGGTATTGAACCTATCCTGCATGCCCCTTCTGTAAAAGGACCCATACGATTTATTTCTTTTTCAAGTGAACTTGTTATATTATTCATCTTTTTCACCCCTTACTGTTATTTGATGGGTTCTATTATATTTATCTCTACTGTGAATTCTCCTTATGTTAAGACCATTATATTTATTTACCATTTCTTGAAACATATCATCTAAATCAGTACTTGTGGGCATATGTTGATTAAGAGAAAAAGCATATGTTATTTTTCTTAATTTTGATTCATTATCTTGTTCATCTCTCACTTCAGGATTAAAAAGGTCGTTTTTTGTAAATATCCCAAAAGGTTTGAGAATATCTTGACCTTTAGCAGGTTCGTTGCTTTTATAGTAAACAGTTATTTCTTGTGGCATTTTAATGTACAATTATTTTAAGTAAATTATTTTTTCTTGATTCTTTATACTTTTCTAAATGTTCTTTATTTATTTGTCCACCCCATAAATGAACAAGATTATCTTCAGTTATTGAAAGCTTCCCAAATCCCACTTCTCCTTTATCTTCGGGAATCCTAATATAATCATATAGAGAATAGCATTCAAATTTAGGTTTATTATTATCCCAAACTTGAATAAAATGCGCTATTTGTCCTTTGTTTACATAGTTTATCATGCTAATATCCTCTTAAACAATTTAAGAATTAAAAACTTAAAAATCTAATTAAAGCCAAAAATCTTTTTTAACCAAGCAACAAACTTTTGCCAAAAAGTCATGTCTTCATCTGGTTGAACTTCTGTATCTAAATAGATTATCTTTTTGTTCTTAAATTGATCTAAGTATAATTCTTCTTCATAGTTGCTTTGGTAATAATTAGTATACTTTTTATCATTATCCTTATCCTTATCATCATCTGAATCTGTAGTATCAATAGTAAATTCAATAGTTACTTTTGCCACATTTCTAGCAGCATCAGTAGCATAGAAAGTTACAGTGTGCTGTCCATCTGAAAGTGTTAAAGTATAAGTGAAAATGTGGTCTTCAAGATTAAACATCGGAATATCTTCTCCATTATTTAAATTGAACCATACTGTTGCATCTTCATTTGTTATTATTTTTAATTTAATTGTAGAAGTTTCATATTTTTTATTTTCAGGAGAGATTATTATAATTATTGGTGCGTCTTTGTCTTCTACAGATGTATCAATTGTGAATGTAACAGTTTTGTTTGCTGTGTTTCCTGCTTTATCTTTTGCATAAACTATCCATGTGTTTTCTCCTTCTACTGAATTTAAATTTATATAAGTATTTTCTCCATTGTTACAATCTAATTCGTGTTTTGTTTGTCCATTGTCTATACTGTATTCACAAACATCTATATTCTCATCATATATTTTATAATGTAATTCTTCAATATGAGAACTATAAGTTGTTGATTGCGGACTTAATATTGTTATCTTAGGAACAGTTATATCTTCTTCTGGGGGAACATCTTTAACAGTTAAAGTATAAGTTTGGGTGTTAGTTCCTCCATTTCCATCAGAAACTTCAACTTCAATGTTATAACTTTCGTCTGAACTGATTTCATGAGCTGTTCCAGTAATTAATCCTGTAGTTGAATTAATTGAAAGCCAGTTTTGATTAGTTGTTAATGAGTAAGTTAATGTATCTTCATCCGCATCTGTAGCAATCACTTGGTAATTATAAGTTTCTCCTTCGTTAATTGTACTATCTAATATTGAAGCGATACTTGGGATTCTGTTTATATTATTAACGGTAATTGTTATTGTTTCTGAACCAATATCTATTCCATCAGAAACAGTAAATGTTACATTATAAGTTCCAGATTGAGTATAATCTGGAGTCCATGAAAAAGTTGCTGTTCCATCAGTATTATCGGTAAGGATTGCTCCAGTTGGTAAATCAGTAGGTTGTGGGAAAGTTAAACTATCATTATCTGCATCTGTTGCTGAGATAGTGAATTCTAATAATTCGTTTTCATTTATTTGCTTATTTCCTATTGGATTTAGAACAGGTGGGTTATTTCCTTGGGTTGATTCTGAAACTTCAAGATTTAATATGCTTGTAGCAGTCTGTCCGCTTGCTCCTGTTACTGTAGAGTTTATAGTATAGTTTCCCGGATTTGAATATTCTGTTTCTCCTATTATTATATTGTTGAAATAGCTATCACCATTATAATTAGATATATCGATAAGATGTCTAACAAGACTTCCGCTTGATGTTAAAAGATCTACCTTGATTGTCTTAATGTTTTCAAGTACAGAATCGGCACTTACAGTAATTCCAAAATTATTCCCATCTCTAATTTGAAGTGAATTTAAATTTGTTGAATCGTAGAAAATTGATGTTGTTACGCTTGAGGCACTTACAAGTAAAGCCAAAAAGATAAATACTAAAGGCACTATTAGAAATTTTGTTTTCATTTTAAAAATTTAGTCTTAAGTTTATTTTTCCAGTATTTTGATTTTCAACTCTGTTGTAAAGAGCTTCGAGGCTTAGGTTTTTACTTATGTTATATCTTATTCCTCCTGAAAGAAATAAAGGATAAGCAAATTTGTTATATTCAAGAGTGTTTGTTATAACTTGTGGTTCTCCCAAGGGCTCTTGATTTCTTTCAAAGCTTATAGTACTTTTTCCGTCTATAGTTTTGGTTCTTTTAGAAAATTTTATTCCAGCAGCCAATGGAAATTCTATCTTTTTGTTAGGAATAAAGGTTATTCCAACTCCTGCTTCTGCAATTCCTTTGTCTGAAAAAGAGGTTGTTGTTTCGTCCACTCTTGTTTTGTAAGTTCCCGGACCTATCAGTGATTGTTCACTTTCAGATATTATTTCTGGTTCTTTAGGTATATAAGATTCTCCTTTTACTACAGAATAATTTCCAAATGCTTCTGCTCTTAGCCAGGGTGTTACAGGCACATTTCCAAAAATTCCTGCAGTTACTTCCTTATTTGTTCCAGCTCCAACTTCAATTCCTAATTGCTTAACTAATTTTGAAGGTTCTTTTTTATCTTCTTCTTTTGTTTCTTCTGCTTCTTGTTCTTTGAAAGTTTCATCTATTCCTAATTCTCCAGCCATGTTTCCTGGTTGTGCATCTACTGTCACAGGACCTTTTTCAAGATTTCCTCTATAAATTGATCCATAAATTATAGGTTTTTTAGTTACAGGGTTAAATCCACCTTCATGTTTATCATCAACTTCAACTAAATAATGATTTGTTTTTCCTTCTACTTGTCTTTCTTTAGGAACTGTAAGAACTATAAAATCTCTTCCATCTCCTGTTTTTAATCTTTCATGTTCAGGAAGTAAGTTTTTTAAATCACTTATTGAAATATAATTTATTCCTTTTGTAACTCCAGCCCTATCTCTTATTTGATCCTCACACCAATCACCAATATGTAAATTGTCAATAACTATTGAATTAGCTAATTTACCATTTTCTAATTTTTCTGGGAAATAAATATACATCCCATCTTCTGATGTTAATTCAGAAACTTCTCCTGTCTTAAGATTCATTTTAGGGATTGTTTTATAAAAATCAAGAGCAACAATGTCTAAATCATCTGTATATTTTTCTTTGTCAATATATTGCATATAAAATCTTTCATCTTTACCTGTTACTTGATTATAGAATATTTTCTCTTCTAAACTATATTCTGAATTTCCTTTGCCTTGGTAAAATTCAGCACCATTATCATGTTTATCTGGAAATTTCTTTTTTTGCGCATCAGCGTCTTGAGTTGTTGCACCATATAACAATATGCCTGCTGTCACAGGAAGAACTACTTTCTTTCCAGCATTCCAAACTTGTCTTGCACCTTTTCTAAATTTATTAGATAAATTTTTCATAAGAATTCTGAGAAAATATACTTTATAAATCTTTCTGTATTGTTGTTATTCTACAGTTACACTCTTAATATATTACCCAAAAATTACATCACCCTATTAATATACTTGATGCGCAGGCCGGGAGTCGAACCCGGGTCACTTCGTTGGCAACGAAATATACTGGCCACTATACTACCCACGCGCTTTATTTTATTTAATAAACATTATATTTAAAGATTATCAAACCACAGATAAATAATTTAACACAATTGCAAAACTTACCCATAACAAATAAGGTATTAGAAGATATCCTGCTTTTCTATTTACATCGTATACTACATAAACCATTAGCATTATTGAAGACCAAAGAAAAAAGATTTCTATTAATGCTAAAAAAGGATTTTTTAATCCAAAGTATAATATGCTCCAGAAAATATTAAGAATAAAATTAATTCCAAAAACCATTATAATCTTTCTTTTTGCTTTTTTGTTTTTTGCAGAAATCCAAGAAAAATATAATGAAAGCGCTATTAATATAAATAAAATATTCCATACAATTGGAAAGACCCAATTAGGAGGAGTTATTTCTGGTCTTATTGAATTATACCATTCAGTATCTGTATTCGGTGCTGTGAATAAGCTTCCTGAAAAAGCTATAGCAAAGACTATTAAAAAACTAAATACTAAAACTTTCCAATTAACTTTCTTTTTCATTATTAAATTCCTAATATTTTCATTACTGCGAATACTGGCCAAACAATTGCTTTTAAAAATCCTAAAACACCCATCCAGAAGCCAGTTGCAGTTGAAATATAATAAATAACTGCACCAAGAAACCCTAGCCCATATATGCAACCTGCAGAATTTTTATGAGTCATACAAACTTTATTTTTCTTTTTCATATTCTCCTCCTTTTTTATTTAATGATGGTCCATCGAGGAATCGAACCTCGGTTTGCTCGGTGTAAACGAGCTGTCTTAGCCGTTGGACTAATGGACCTTATCTTCTAAAGATACTTTTAGCTTTTAAAATTTTGGTTTTGGGAAACATTTATAAGTAACTTGCGTTTTTTTTCACTATGGAAAAAGATAACAAAGAATCAGAATCTGAAATACCAGAGATGCAAATGGAGAATAAATACGCTCCTAAAAAGCCAAGTGTTGAAGAAATGAATAAAGCTCAAAAAGAAGCTGAAAAAACAAAAAAAGAAGTTGAGAAATTAAAATTATTTATCATTAAAAAATTTCCATATGTTGAAGCGATAAGTGTTTTGCCCCCTCAAGCAATCCCTTTATTTATTGAGGAAGAAGAAGTACCTAAAGAAACTGTAAAAAATATTCATATTAATTTAATAATTCCAGAAGAAAAAATCAAAGAAGCTGGAAAGATAAAAACAGAAGTTGTTAAGGAAATTGAAAGATTAAAACAAAAAATCTGGTTACATATTAGAACAGCTGCTGATATTTGGGAAATTTGCTTGGATAGTAAATTTGAATTAATGAGTGCAATTGCTATGTCCTTTCCACTTTACGACAAAGGTATTTTAGGTGCTTTGAGAGTTGCCGAGATTCACAAATCATTAGTTGTTCAAAAATTTGACAGATATGTAGTTAGTTATGTTTTAGGAGGAAGTTTAGTTACTGGAGATGCTAATAAAGATTCTGATGTAGATGTTTTTGTAATTATTAATGATACAGACGTTAAAAGAATGCCAAGGTTAGAATTAAAAGAAAGATTAAGAAGTATGATTTACCAATATGTTTCAGAAGCTTCTGCATTGGCCGGCGTTAAGAATAAACTTGAACCCCAAATTTATTTACTAACAGAATTTTGGGATAGTGTTAGAGATGCTAACCCTGTTATGTTTACTTTTATTAGAGATGGTGTCCCTATTTATGATAAAGGGACATTTATGCCATGGAAAGCATTATTAAGAATGGGTAAATTAAAACCCTCTCCAGAAGCTATTGATTTATTTATGTCAATGGGAGACAAAGTTATTCCTGGAAGTAAAAGAACCTTGTTATCTGATATTTTTGTGAATATCTTTTGGGGAATCACTACACCTGCACAAGCAATGTTAATGCTTAATGGTTGTCCTCCTCCAAACGCTAAAAAAGAATTAGTTAGAGATTTTAAAAGAGAATTTTATAATACAAAGATGATCGAAAAAAAATATATTGATTTTCTAGAAAAAGTTGTAAATACATGGAGAGATTATGAGCATGAAAAGATAAAAGAGATTAGTGGTGCTGAGATTGATAAGTTTTTGAAGCAAACAGAAGAATTTATTAAAAGATTAAAAGAATTAAGAACCCAAATTGAAAAGAAAACAAATGAAGAAACAATTGAAAGAATTTACAAAGATGCTTTTGAGTTATTAAGAAATCTTGTTGGAAAGAAATCACAAGAAGAAACTATTAAGAGTTTTGAAAAAGATTTTGTTAAGAAAGGCCAATTTTCACCCCAGGATTTAAGAATATTACATGATATTGTTGGTGCAAGAACCCAATTTAAAAAAGGGAAGTTAGATGCCCATAAAGTAGATCATGCAAGAAAAAATGCTGAGATTTTGATAAATGATTTGGTTGAGTATAATCAAAGATGCGTGCTTGTTAACAATAAAAATAAGTAGATATTAGGACATAATAATTCTTAAAAATACTGGATTTTTGCTAAAAGATATGGTTGAATATACTTGTAAATATTGTAAGAAAAATTATGGTTCTACTGAAGAAGCTGAAAAATGTGAAGAAAAAGGATTAATTGGTCTTGATATTGAACCAGGATTACTTTTATCTCATAAAAAAGTAAAGGATGGATTTAAAATTTTTTATAAAGAATTGCCTTCAGAAGGACATGAAAGATTTTACGAATTTGAAGAATTTTTAATCTGGACATCTACAATTTGCCCTGTGCAACATTATCAAGAAGGGGCATTAGAATTTGGAGAAAGTTTGAAGAAGCATAATGTAGCAACAAAAAAAGAAATCGAAAAAATTAATAAACTGATTCGGAAAGGTTTTCCAGGAATTGGAGTAATTAAAACTTCTATGGATGTTAATCAGATAAAAAAGATTCACAATAGGTTAGAACTAAAAGTAGCATAGCAACGTTTAAAAACTAATTTTCTTGATATTAAGTATGGTTACTAAAGGAAAAGTTATTCAATTTCGAAGAGGACGACATACTGTTCATGAAAGACACTTTTTAATAGAAGTTGAAGATATAAAAACAAGAAAAGAAGCTGAAAAGCTCGCTGGAAAAAATGTTGAATGGAAGTCTCCTGCTGGAAAAATAATCAAAGGTAAAATTTCTTCTAGCCATGGAAATAAAGGTGTTGTAAGAGCCATATTTGAAAAAGGTCTTCCAGGCCAAGCAGTTACAACAGATGTAGAAATAAAATGAATTCAGATTTAGAAATAAAAACAGAAGAGCATTTTGAAAAAAGGACTGAAAAGATGATAGAATATCAAGAAATGACAGATAATCCAATTTATGAATTAGGGGAGGATAATGAATAATGGCATCATTAAGAAAAGCAACAGCATATTCAAAAAAAACAGTTGTGCCTTTCACAAGAGTTAGTAAAAAAAGACAAAAGTCATATATAAAAACAATTCCATATCAAAAAATTGTTAAATTTAGTATGGGCAAAGAGAAATTATTCAACGAGGGAAAATTACCTTATCAATTAACACTTATTGCAGATGAAAAAGTTCAGATAAGGCATAATGCATTAGAAGCATGCAGGCAATTTGTTAATAAAAAATTAGATAAAGAGCTTGCAGGGCAATATGTATTCAGAGTTATTCCTTTTCCACACCATATTCAAAGAGAAAATAAAATGCTTACTGGCGCAGGTGCAGATAGAATGCAAACAGGAATGCAATTATCATATGGCAAATCTGTTGGAAAAGCAGCAATTTTAAAACAAGGAAGCAGAATTTTCTTTATTGCTGTGCAGAATGAAAAAGCTGTTCAATCTGCGAGAAAAGTCTTAAAGCAAATAAGGTCAAAATTACCTTGTAAAACTAAGATTCTTTATGAGTTAAAGAAGTAGTGTTTTGTCCTAATTACTCAGTGATAACAAATTAGAAAGATTTATAAAGTACAAATTCTCAGAAATAATATGACAAAAGAGATTACAACTCTAACTGAACACGAAGCATGGTCTACCTTAGACAATACTATGAAAAACTGTTCAAGCATAGAAGATGTAAATACTATTGGTTCTCTTATAAGATATATTATGGATAGGAATTTTGATTCTCCAAATGGGAAAAACATCTTTGATTATCAATTTGATGCAGTTAAATTGGCTAAACAATATTCTCCCCAAACATTTAAGGAAAATAAAGCCCCTGTAAATGGAGGAAACCAATAAAATGACAGAAAATCAAATAACACCAAGAGAGAGCATGAGAAATTTAACTTTATCTACTTTAGAGAGAACTTTAATTCAGAATACATTGGGTTCTAACATAATTAAAAAAGACCCTTTTAAATACGGACAAATTGGATTAGAAAGTGGGGAAAGTTCTTATGATTCTCTTATGTCTGGTGAAGAAGTTCAAAAAATGAAACAAGAAGAATATGATGCTACAAAAGAAGAGTATACCAAATTAGGTGTTGCTGGAGAACCTTCTTATCCTTCTAATGCAAATATTTCATATAAGATTATGCAAGGACTTGAGAATGTTATGAAAACATCTTATCTTGAAGATTTAGCAGAAGGTGTTAAAAAAGTTGTTCCTAAAGAACAACTTCCTGAGAAATTAAAAGAATTAATATATGATTTTCCTGAAAAACTAAAAGGATATATTCATTCTGAATTAATCCAGAAAGCAGCTGAAGAAAAAGAAGACGGAAAAATAATGATTAATCTTGAAAAACTAAGTGAAGATGGGCAATCTGCAATTGCTTCTTACCAAATTCTTAGAGAAGCATATAGACGTTCTGTTGCCATGAACATTGTAAACTCAAATTATCTTGGGGATTTAAATGAAAAAGCAAAACAAATAATGGAAAAATATAATCCTACAAAGGAAGGAAAGGGAGAAGAATAAGATGAAAAAATTAATGACTTTTTTATCAATACCTTTTTTTGCTTTTGGATTAGGAGGATGCAAAGAAGCTCCTAAAAATTATATTCCAAATTTAGGAGCTGTTCAAACTACTTTGTACAGAGACGGTAAGGCAATTCAGGTATATGCAGTAGATGATGACCTTGATAGAGATGTTGACAGAGTTTTTGGAGACGGATATTTAATGTTTTATGATGCTGAACTTCCAGATAGTTCTATCTGTAAAGAAGGGTATGATCCTTTAAAGAGCAAACCTTTAAGCAAAACTGATGAAAGGATTTTATCGCAAAAACTTGAACAAAATAATTTAACTGAATATCTTAAATCTTTAGAAAGAAAATTCTAAAATGCCTAAGATAAGTTTATCTTATTCTTTAAATAAAGAAGGCAGAGCAAATTCTTATGAATCTAACTTAAGTAAATTAACTGAAAACTTAGATGAAGAAGATGCAAAAAAGGTTGAAGATGAAGTTAAAAAAGCTTTACAGAGCATAGATAATATTTATTCTCAAACAAAATATGGGAATAAAGCAAAAATAATCAAAACAGGAACATTAGAATTTGAAGTTGTAAAGATGCCAAAACAATAAAATAATTAATCTAATATCTCTTTAACTAATTGAGCCATTACCTCTAAAAATTCTTCTGTTTTTTCTTGCCAATCATCAATCTCAACACCTTTTAGGTTTTTTTCCTCTCCATGTGCTATTCTTTTATGAAGAACTAATAAATCTCTGTAAAAGATAACATGCTTCATCTTTAATTTTCCTGAGTTAACAAAGGTTTCTTTTAAATTTACAGGGATATGTTCTGGAGAAGGTGGTGTCACATTTGCTGCTATTAAAGCTGCATGAGCAGAATCAACTGCTGCCCAATATAATCCTTCAATTGCATTTAATTCAGCTGCTTTGCTTCTAGCAATATGCATTGGGGCTCTTTGAAGACAACTATAAATTGCTTCTGGTGTTGATTTTATTTTTCCTTCAATTAAAAGCCTCTTTAGAGGATTGAAAAAACCTGCATAATCTAACATTGCTTCACCATACCTTAGAACATTTATAACAACTGGATCTCCCCTCAACAAATCTTCCCACCAAGTACTTAATTTAACTGTATTAATATGTAAATCAGTTTGATATGGATTTTTCCTTAATAATGCGTCTAATTCTTGCCTATACCATGCAATTAATTCTTGGTCCCATTTTATTGCTACATCATCTACAACAAGGATTATATCAATGTCAGAGCCTGCAACAGAATTTTGTTTAACTTGTGAACCAAATAAAACAACTGATTTGATTATCTTATCAAAAGTTTTGTAAGCTTTTACTGCAAAATCCATTGCAATATCATTCTCTTTTTTTAGTTTTAGAGTTGGAAAATCTTTTGAATTAATTTCTTTTTTTGATTTTTTAGAAGTTTTCTTTACAGTTTTTTTAGAAGTTTTCTTTTTAGCCATCTTCCTCTTTTATATTGATATAATGTATATTTAGTTTTTAAATTTACTGGAATAGAGTAGTTATTCCATTGGTGTTCCACTCATTCTTCCTCCGCTTCCTTGACGACTACCTCCTAATTCTGTTGGAAGTCTTGAAAATCCTGCTCCAAAAGTTTCATAATTTATTGATGGAAGCATTTGGCCATAGCCTGAGAAATAACCTTCTTGAAAAGCAGGAGACTGATTCCAAAATGGTCCTGTTCCTGTGGAATACATAGGAGACCCTAATCCTTCAAAAGATTCTCTTATTGGGTTTGTTTGAAAATGTTGCCACCATTGCCCAGCCTCTATAATTTTTTTAACATCTTTTTCAGGTAATTTCTCTAGCATTTCTTTTATTGGGACATTACCCATCCCCATTGGGAGTTCTGTATGTTCAAAACCAAAATTATCAGATAAATGAATATGTTTAACAAAAGGAGCTATTTTTTCTGTTTCTTTAATAATATCTTTTTCAGTTGCTCCTGATTTTCTAAGCATATTAATATGCCCAACATCCCAAGTAGCTCCAATTAATTTTTCTGCTTGAACTCTTGCTTCTGATTCTGAAAGTTTTCCACTTTCAACTGCCTTTTCTATAAATTGCTCTCTTGATTTTTGAATAAGATTTCTTAAATCTTCTCCAGTGCTTAAAGCAAAGCCCGCAGGAGGATTTTCAATTGAGATAATTGGTGCTTTTGTTCCAAATTTCTTATAAGCTTCAAAAGCTGTATTTCCAAAAGTTTTTGAAGATTTTTCAACTGCAAATTCCTCAATAGGAACATTCATCTGGAGAGTGATTTTATTTTTTAGGGAATTTAGTAAATTCTGCATAGCTCTTGATTCCCCTAAAGCATCTTTTCTTTCCTCTAATTCTTTTTTATATGTCTCTGAAATTCCTTCTAAGATTTTTCTGTCTTCTTCACCACTATATTTGTATGCCCTGCTGAAAAGAGCATTCGCAGTTGTATGAACATCTTGCAGATAATTTTTTGCGGCATTATAATGTGACATTGCTTCCCTGTATTCTGGAATTCTATTTATCTCTTCTTCACGGATACTTCCATCTTGATAACCTTTTAAAACATGTGCAATTTGAACTTGATTTTGTTGTAAAATTTCATCTGCTCTTTCTTTATTAAAAAATACTTGAGATATTGAATTGTCCCATTCTGTTTCATTTGCTACTCTTAAATTTTCTTCAGCAGAATATATTTTTCCTTTTTTAATATCAATCTGTTTAATGTATTTCTCTCTATTTTCTCTAATCTCTTCTCCTGTAATTAGTCCTTGCTTTATTTTTTCCTGAACTCCTGGTTTGAATTCTTCCATATTAGGATAATATTTTGTTTCTACTTCCAAAGGAATCATTTTTCCTGTTTCCCTATTGACTGCAATCATTCTTTTTGCTTTTCTTCCATCTGGAGTAATCTCCCATTCTGTTCCAGGAATTCCTTCTGCAGAATGAAAAGTTACAGGAATATTTCCTGTTGGATCTACTTCGTGGCTTCTTTCAACAATGTCAATCATTCTTCTTTCTGCTGCTTCTCTGTTTATTTCGCTATATCCTTGTTGACTCATTCCTGCTGAATCCATAACAGGACCATGTACAGACATATCTACACCTGTTAATTTACCTAATCTGTGAACTTCTTTTAATTGTTGTTTTGGAATAGAATCAAAAATTTCTGGGGAAACTAATGCAAGTTCTATTTGTTTTGAACCCCCTGCAAGCTTTGAGGAAACTTCTTTTAAGATGTTTGCAGAACGGGGATCTGTTGTAATTCCCAAACTTCCCGCTGCAACAGAATATCCAGTAAACACATCTCCATAAGAAGGACTTAAAGAAGAATATCCTCCCTGATACAAATTATTAATAGTGTATTCACCCTCTTTTACCATGTGTTTATTAAAGAATTTTTATTTATATAATTATCTTATTTAATATGATATTCTTTTTTTAGTTTTTTTAAGTCCTCCATAATTTTTTTCATGCTCTTTTTAAATTTTTCTTTCCCTTTTCCTTCATATTCTTTTAAACTTTTCTTCCAGGTATCTTCCATAGTCTTAAAAAATGGAGACATGCCTGAGCCAATAAGTGCGTTGATAATAACAGTTCTGTTATTATGAGTTAATTTTACCAGTTCATCCATGATTTCAAGAAATTTATCATTGGTGTCAAAAGATATTTTCTTCTTCTTTTCAAAGAATTTGTTATACTCAATGTCTTTTTTATAAAAATCACGGGTTATTTTTTCCATTTTACTCCTTTAGGAATTTAATAGTTCTATATATAAAAACCGGGGGCAAGATTATAAGTAAACCAATTGCCATAAAAATTGTTGAGATTCCATCAAATATCTCTCCGATTCCCATATAAATATAATAATTTTATATTATTTA
>Ga0268279_1001265_pt1 | contig 14282 bp, 15 predicted proteins | sample saktaG_6_FD_190142 | JGI IMG/M metagenome (GOLD analysis project Ga0268279, IMG submission 190142) | Saline water microbial communities from Sakinaw Lake, British Columbia, Canada - sak_2010_1_5_80m | ecosystem: Environmental > Aquatic > Non-marine Saline and Alkaline > Saline ...
CAACTTCTATTTCCTCTCCACGGTAGCCAATCATTACCCTATATAATGAGATCGGGCTTATTGAACAATGGATTGAGTTCGACCGCTTCGCGGATCGACTCAATCCTTATAGGTTATAAGCGATCTTCTATTCTTGTATTTCTTTCAATTGCTTTTGATGTATAATCTCCCCTGTCCGTCCGCCCCTTTTTAAGCATAAATAAGCAACAAATAAAGGCGACGATTATTATAAATGCATAGGCACAAAGCACCAGCCAATCACGACTTGATATATTTAAGGATGTCAACGTCTTATATGCTGGGTAGGTTGAAAGCAATAACCATATTACCAAGACGAATACACTTACCCATTGATTAATTTTGGAGACAGATACGCTAAGTGGGCCGGTGACAAGTTTTTCCGATAAAGTGTTCAGCCCAGGACGTTCTAAAACAGTTTTATATAATGGTCCAGTAATTTCATTTTCGAGAAGATCAAGATGGTTTTCCCAGTTTTCTTGCCAGTATTTACTTCCTCTATTTACAAGATACCAAGCGAATGTAAAAACGAATCCAATGGATGATACAACAAAAGACAGAAAGAGTTTGTTTGGGATGTATTGAGAAGAAAGAATAGCAAAATAACCAGCGAATGCTACCGCAATTAGAGCCCAAAAATAACCAGCACGTTTCCAATATAATTCAATCTCGAACTTTCTTATATCCGAAACTTGATCAAATGCTCTTTTCAATTTTTTAGAATCTGCATTTTTTGTGTCAAATTTTTCGTCGTAATCATTTTGATTCATATAAAGCTCCAATCTAAGCTTATAACAATTAATATACTTGGTTGGTATTTTCCTAACTTTCGTACAACCGTACTTAGATTCATGAAAAATGAAAAAAGATAATTACACCATGAAATCAAGCACAATTGAACTTCGACCATTGGGTATTTTGTGTTAATAAAGACCAAAAACCAAGTTGGTAAAATATGGGGAAAATGGCAACCATATTTTCCTTCACAAAAAACAAAAGCCCTATCTCTCATTTCGAGAAACAGGGCTGTATGATGATCAGACCGTAATCCCCCCCTCCGGGGTTTACAGCTGTTTAAAAGCACATGCGATGCGGGCAAGATCAATAAGACACGCTAACCCACTAACTCCATTATGGTATCTTGTCAAGAAATATTACAGTAAGACTTCAACCGGTAATCGTTGACCTTCTCCTGAAACCTTAAACATTACTTAATATATTAATATCAATAGAGAAAACAGATTATGTTACGTATAGGTAGGTGAAGTCAATAATAATTTTCTTTATTGAACTAAGTTCAGATAGTCTTGGCATATCTTGATCTAAATCATCAAATCAAAAACTGATAAGAGCTTGCCAGTCGATTTAATCATAAATCAGAGAACTTCTCTACATGTATGGAGCGCATCTCATCACTTAGCAGTCAACTTTTCAGGTTAAGGGAGCTGCTTAATACATTCAACTGTCCTGCCAAATCAAAAACTGCATGCAGCCTGCAGGCATGAATATCCTATCTGTAATGAGTCAAAAGAAAGGGGGAATCGAGGTGTTCCCCTGATTCCCCCTTTCTTAGAGTTGGTCTTCTAACCGATTCCGTACTGTTCATGCACAAAGGGAATTAGTCCCGCATTGTCAAGATTTTTCAGCGGCGCGAGGAAGGTAACCTGAACAACTCCCGGCAGACGGCCGATTTCAATGGCCCCTGTGATTGTCGCCCGGTTCTTCACTTCCGGGACGCTCATCCCCAGAAGATCGGCTGCTCTTTGCAGCCCGTTTTCCGTAGCCTTATTCAAGTCGGCTCCCGTTCCAATGACAGATATGGGAGCGGATTCCTCCAGCGTGGCGAGTCCCCACTTCTGCGCGAGGATTTTGGCACGGCCCTTCTCCTCGGAACTAAACGGCCTGGCCAGATAGGGAAGATCCTCGATAAGCGGGAAGAGTACAGGTCCCTTAAGTTCCCGCCCCTTTACGACGTTAACCTGTACGGTGACAATACCGGCTACGTCCATGGTGTGGCCGGCAATTTCCCCGTCTCCCTGGAGCGCATGCATATCGCCCAGATACACACCGCCGCCCGGCACTTTTACGGGAGCCAATAAAATTGTGCCCGGTCTGACCGCGTCGATATCCATATGTCCATCAGTGCGCAATTCGAGCTGTTCGGCGGTAAGCGCGTAATCATGAGGTGCACCGATAAGAAAAACGCCGAAATCACCGGCATTGTGAGAATCGGGCATTCTTACGGCGGGGGTCGTTCCGAGCTGGCCCATGAACGGTCTCGTCCGTGATATAGTTCCTACGAGATCGTGAGGGGCAAAGAGAAGAATTGAATGTTGTGTACAACCTTCTGAAAGCTTCGCATAGTTTTTTGAATCCTTAGCGATTCGCTCTGCGGCATCTTTGTCCATGGTTACACCGAGGGTTCGCCCCTCGTCAAACACGACAGTGTAGCCGTGTTCGAATTGAAATGGCGTTACCGGGTTGCCGCATTTGGAACAACGAATCGCATCCGGGCCTATTCCCTCGACAGTGGTTTCGGGGTACATTGTGCCGCACACCGGACACTTTTTGGCCACAAACGGATCACCTAGGAAATGTCCATCAACCATGCGATCCTGCCCGGAAGCGGTGGCAAGTGATGTGACATTTATATCCCGGATTCTTATGGCGATGGCGTCACCCGGTTCTGCGTTTTCAACATAAACCGGCTGAGTTACCTCATGTCCGCCACGGAGATGAGGAGTTATCATCGGCCCCCAGCATCCGGGCATGGTATTTGCCTCGATCAAGCCGCCATCCCGGATCGGACCGAGCATCGGCTCGTCGGGGTCCAAAATACCGTTTGTGTACGTTGAGACAATAAGTTTTTCATCATTTTTTGACATGTTTTCACCTCCTATCTTATTGTTCGGTAAGTGGTTTTCTTTTCATGGATAAACCATTAACACCTCTCCTTTATGTATATCCGTTTTAGATTTGATGAAGCAGAGTAGAGGCTCTTAAGCCAGTTTCAATTTTTTGAATGCTTCAACCTGTCCGCGAATTCCCCGTTCGGTCGGCAGGCGTTCGATGCTTGACGCGCCAAAGAAGCCGCCGATACCGGGCATTCTTGAGAGCGCTTTGCCCACGTTTTCCGGTTCATCAAACGGGCCGCCATGGCAGATCACCAGGATGTCTTTTCGTACCTGCCGGCCGGCGTCGGCAATTGTCATAACCAGATCGATAGCATCGTCAAGGGTAAGCGCCACGCCCGCGCCGATGCTGCCTGCCGTGGTAAGCCCAACATGGGCAACTAACTGGTCGGCACCGGCTTTGGCCATCGCTTTGGCATCGTCCGCATCGAAGACATACGGCGAGGTAAAGAGATCAAGTTCGTTTGCTATCCTGATCGCTTCGACCTCCTTGTCATAACCCATTCCGGTGGCCTCGAGATTTGCCCGGAAATCTCCATCGATCAAACCGACCGTGGGAAAATTCTGAACGCCGGAAAAACCGATCTCCTTTAACTGTTTGAGAAAGACCGGCATGAGGCGAAAGGGATCGGTCCCGCACACGCCGGCCAGCACCGGTGTGTCCTTTACTACGGGCAGTACCTCCGCGGCCATTTCGACGACGATGGCGTTGGCGTCTCCGTACGGCATAAGCCCGGCGAGAGAACCGCGTCCCGCCATGCGGTAGCGTCCGGAGTTGTAAATGATAATAATATCGGCGCCACCGGCCTCTGCAAACTTGGCCGAGATACCGGTGCCTGCCCCGCATCCGACAATCGGATTGCCGGTTTCGATCTGTGCTTTAAGGCGTTTTAATATTTCTTTCCTTGGAATAGCCATATCAGTCACCTCCTATTTTTTTAACATGCCGAGCATTAATTCGGCCACTTTGCCGGAGAACTCCGGATCGTTGATATTGTTATCCATCTCTATTACCGGAATATCCGGCTTGAGATTTTTCTTGATCGCTTCAAAACAGGCTTTGTCCGCCTCAGGATCCCAGAATCGGTCACCGGGACTGTCCAGCATGGAAACTCCCTTGAGCGGCAGAACAATTGCGACTGGTGCACTCGATTCATTTGCGGCTGCGGCGATCATTTCACCCATACGAATATTTTCCTCAACGTTTGTTCTAAGGAGCGTAACGTCAGGGTTCCACTGGTAGAGATTGCGCTTTTTGTATCGTTCCGGAACGGTGTCAATGCCCCAAAAATTTGCCATATCGACACAACCGGGGACGATAACGGCCGGGATACCTGCCCTCGAAGCGGCCATACATCGGTCGGGGCCGGCATTGAAAACGCCGTCACAGACTGTATCGGCAAGTTCTGTAGTGGTGATGTCCATTGATCCGATAATATAGCCCTCGGCGATTAAGCTTTCCATAGTCTTGCCGCCTATACCGGTGGCGTGAAAAACAAGAACTTCGTAGCCTTCTTTTTCCAGAATTCCCCGGGCATGATCTACGCATTGCGTTGTGTTTCCGAACATCGAAGCGACGACCAGCGGTTTTTCATCGGCCGCCTTCGGTAATTCAACTTTCACCATACCGGAGATCGCCCCGGCGGCATTCGCGTATATGATTCGACTGATACTGTTGATCCCTGCTACGTCGACAATGGAAGGTATAAATGTGATATCCTTTGTCCCGGCGTATGCACTGACGTCGCCGCCTCCCACTGTTGAGACCATGACTTTCGGTACCCCGACTGGCAATGTTCTCATGGCCGTCGTGATGATTGAAGTGCCTCCGCTGCCACCCATACCGATGATGCCATCAAGTTTGCCATCATCATAAAGTTTACGGACGACGACGGCCAGTCCATCGGCCATAACCTTCATGGCTTCATCTTTGTGGTCTCCCGAGGCAAGGTAGGCGAGTTCACCACCACCCGCTTTGGCAACTTCATCGCGACTTATGTCCGGCTTTAAAGTAGGCTTTTGCAGTACCCCGAAGTCGACAACCAGGGTTTCAACACCTTCTTTTTCGATCAACTCTTTGACAAAGGCGTATTCTGTGCCTTTAGTGTCGAGCGATCCGACGATTACAATAGTTTTTGGCATAGTCTTACCTCCTCTATATGTATATTTGTTTGTCGTTTGATAAGGTATCTGCTAATTTTGAGAGGGGCGTTTCAACAAAGAAAGAGCATTTCGGTTACGTTGAAGATTATCACTATGAATGGGACGGCCAGCGAAACTCTTTTACAGGTTAAAACCGGAGGAGATGCAGATGAGAAGTAATTGCTGTCTGGCGATCATATCGAGCAACGATTAATCGTATTAACCAAACAAAAAAACCCCGTTCTCAGAGTAGCGGGGCTATAACCAAATAGCAGATTCCTCCTTTATTGCTATAATTTCGAGAGGAAGATTGTTACATTTTCCCCAATGTTTCCATGAACTTTTAAAATAATACCTTGAATCGGTTTATTGTCAAGATAAATATAAAAAGGATTCGTAAAAAATCAAGACTGTGCGAAAATCGGAGGCATAGGGGCTTTTGAAAACCCGGTTGCACGGTCTTTTTTTCAAGTTAAGAAGGGGCTGTGGGAAATACCTGCATCCCCTTTTTCTATTATCGGGGTATACTAAAAAGAAAAGGAGCGCCGTATCCGTTCCTCCTTTGTTCTTTCCCAGATAGTGACTCCCCATCCAATGCAATAATCATCTACTCGTGGCGGAGGGCCGCAATCGGATCCATACGTGCCGCCTTTTGTGCCGGGAAGAAGCCGAAGACCACCCCCACTGCGGCTGAAAACGCGAACGCGATGACGATGATTTCCGAATTCAGGATGAAAGGCATGCCGAGAAGGTAAGCGCCGGCTAACGATGCGAGGAGTCCCGCAATTATGCCGAACAGCCCGCCGAAGGAAGAAAGAACCACTGCCTCGACAAGAAACTGCATCAGTACCTCCCGCTCCAGAGCGCCGATGGCCATGCGCATCCCGATCTCCCGCGTTCGCTCGGTGACCGAGACGAGCATGATGTTCATGATTCCGATACCGCCCACCAGAAGACTCACCGCCGCCACCGCCCCCAGCAGTGCTGTCAGTATGCGGGTGGTGCCGGTGAGGGTGCTGACAATCTCCTGCATGTCCCTGACATGAAAATCGTCATCCTTCCCCGCCGTGATGCGGCGCCGTTCACGCATCAACCGCTCGATGCTCTCTTTTACTTCCGTTGTCGATATGCCGTCCTGGGCGGATATATAGATGGTTCTCACGTTATTGTTACCCGCAATGCGGCGCTGGAAAGTCCGCAACGGAATGAGTACGAAATCGTCTTGATCGGAGCCGAAAGTCGACTGTCCCTTTGATTCGAGAACCCCCACAACCTGGCAGGACAGCTTCTGCAGTCGGACGGTAGTTCCGAGGGAATCCGTGTTTCCGAACAGTTGGGTTCGAACTGTCGTACCGAGGATGCAGACGGCCTTGCCGGAAATCATTTCAGCGTCCGTGAACAGACGTCCCGACTCAAGCGCCCAGTCGCGCACCTGCAGGAAGGCATTGGTGCTTCCCTGAACGGTGGTTGACCAGTTTTTATTACCGGCAATAGCCTGCATACTTGCGGATACCAATGGTGCCACGGCTTCCAATCCTGAAATTTCACGGGTAATGGCCTCGGCATCTTTTATTTCGAACATGTCTGCCTGCGAATGCGTACCACCGGGTCCCCGCATGTGCTGGCCCGGCCGCATCTGGAGCATGTTACTGCCGAGACTGGAAATCTCCGCCTTCACCTGGGCCGTGGCACCGCCGCCGAGGGTGACCATGGTGATAACCGCCGCGACACCAATAACAATGCCGAGAACAGTCAGCGATGAACGCATTACATTGCGACGGATTTCCCTCAGGGCAAGGATGATTGTTTCCCATATCATAACTGATCGGCTCCGTTGTGTTCCTCGGCGTTGATGACGCCGTCAAAAAATCGAACGATTCGCTTCGCGTAAAGCGCCATCTCAGCATCATGGGTTACCATGACGATGGTGATACCCTGTTCCCTGTTGAATAAGCGGAGCAGTTCCATGATTTCACGGCTTCGGGTCGAATCGAGATTGCCCGTCGGCTCGTCCGCCATGAGCACGTCCGGCGCGATAACCATGGCACGGGCAATGGCAACGCGCTGCTGCTGACCGCCGGAAAGTTCTCCGGGGGTATGGGTTTCCCATCCCGTCAGACCCACTACATCGAGGGCTTCGCGTGCCCTCCGTCGGCGGTCACGGGCGGGAATCCCCCGATATATGAGCGGCAGCTCCACGTTTTCCAAGGCAGAGGTGCGGTTCAGGAGGTTGAATCCCTGGAATACAAAGCCCAGATAATTCCGGCGGAGCAAGGCCCGCTGATCCCGGGACAGCGAGCCCACATCGATGCCTTGAAATCGATACGTGCCTGCTGTCGGAACGTCAAGACAACCGAGTATATTCATACACGTGGATTTGCCCGAGCCGCTCGGTCCCATGACAGCCACAAATTCGCCCTGGTTGATACGCAGATCGACTCCCCCCAGGGCATGGACGGCCGCACTGCCCATACCGTATACCTTGGTGATACCCTCCATCTCGACAAGAGAACCGTTCCTGACAGGGGATGATGCTTTTACCTTCATTTCTTTGCACTCATTGCGGCAACGATAAGAACCGTTCCAGCTTGTACGTCACCGTGGGCTATTTCGGTCCGCATGCCGTCGGTCGAGCCGGTTGTAACATAGATAGGAACGGCCGTGCCGTTACGCATCGTCCATACACGCTGCTGGGAATCGCTTACCGTGCCGGAACTCTGATTCGAGGAATTCTTCTGATGCCGCGAACGACGGGGCATAATCTTGCTCACGACACTGCCGTTGCCGGACTTCTTCTCCGTCGTACTCGTATCATCGGCAGGCGGGGTAAATCGCAGAGCCGAATTCGGTACGAGAATAGCATTGCTGATCTTTCTGACCGTGATATCAGCTGTCGCCGTCATGCCGGGCCTCAGGAACAGGTCGGAGTTGTCCACGGTGAGCACCGCCTTATAGGTAACGACGCCAGCTGTCGTCTCCGAACCATATCGAACTTGGGCAATGCGCGCCGTAAATGTCCGGTTGGGATATGCGTCAACGGTAAAAACGGCATCCTGTTCGTCCTTTACCTCTCCAACATCCGCCTCATCTATGTCCACATGGAGTTCCATCTTGGTCAGATCTTCAGCCAGGGTAAACAGGACCGGCGCCTGGAGAGACGCGGCTACCGTCTGACCCGGTTCCACATTCCTGACGAGTACGATACCGTTTATTGGTGAACGGATGGCGGCCTTGGTCAGATTCGTTTCATCCGATTCAAGGGTGGCCTGGGCCTGCGACACCTGCGCCCTGGCACTCGATTCACCGGCCCGGGCGCGTTCAAGTGCCGCCTCCGCCGCATCCATATCCTGTTGCGCCGGCACTCTGCCGCCGCTTAACGAATAAACCTTTCGCATCCGCTCAAGTTCGACCTGTTTTTCCTTGACCGTGGCCCGGGACAGCAAGACCTGGGCCCTGGCCGATTCGAGCGAAGCCTTTGATTTCCTGACCTCCGCTTCGAGCTTCGTTGTATCAAGACGCGCCAGTATCTGTCCGACCTTGACGTGGTCGTTGTAATCCACCTCGACATTCTTGATGATTCCCGACAGTTCGCTACCCACATCCACCTGATTGGTGGGTTCCAGATTGCCGGTGGCGGTTACAATGATCGTAAGATCACCAAGTTCAGCGTTTTGCGTCCTGAATTGAACGGATTCAGCTTTGTTACGGGTGATCAGAAAGGCCAAGACGATTCCGACAACCAGAATGGGGATGCCCCATACGATCCACCGCCTCAGGTGTTTCCCCTTTTCTGAAGATTGGTTAATCTCCAAGGTCCTCATAATATCTGGGCCGGCTTCAGGTTTTTCCTTCATCTTTATTTCCTCGGTCTCTCAATTCATTTTCTTTTTCAGCCGCCGCCGCTTTCCAACCGCCCCCCAGGACCTTGTACAGACGTACCAGATTGGAAGCCACGCTGCCGTCACTCTGAATCAACTGGTTTTGATATAAAAGCAGGGAGCGTTCCGCATCGAGCAGGTCTCCGAAATCGATCATGCCCGCCTGGTACTTGGTCCGCGACAGTTCCACCGCACGCTGTGCCGCCTGCACCGCTTCATTCAGTGAATTCCGCCGGTTCTGTTCCTCTGCATAGGCCACGAGCGCGTTTTCTACTTCTTCCAGGGCATTCAGGATGGCGGCTTCATATGCATTCAGGGATTGTTCCTGAAGTGCCGACTGAACCTCAATATTGCGGCGAACGGCACCGGCATCGAAGATGTTCCATGAAATAGCGGGGCCGATGCTCCAGAAATTACTGGCGGATTTAAATAGACTGGACGATTCGCTGGATTTCAGGCCGATGGACCCTGTCAGCCGCAACGTGGGATAGAGATCGGCCGTGGCCACCCCGATCCGCGCTGTTTGTGCTGCAAGCTCCCATTCGGCTTTTCGCACGTCCGGTCGACGGCGCAGCATATCGGCGGGGATTCCCACGGCAATCTCCGGGGGTACGACCGGTATCGGGGCTTGAGATTCAAGTTCCTTGTGAAGCATGCCGGGCTGCCTGCCCAGCAGCACCGCGATTCTGTTCTTCGATTCCGCCACTGAACTCCGTAGCGCCGGAATCTGCGAGCGGGTGCTTTCCAGACTGTAACGGGCCTGTTGGACGGCCAACTCGTCATCAAGACCAGCCTTGTAACGCCATTGCGTCAGTTCATATGTCTCCTGCTGAAGCTGAAGATTTTTTTCGGTCGTGGCAAACTGCGCCTGATACATGCGAAATTCGACGTAGTTCAGCGCTACTTCGGCCGTCAGAGAAACCAGTACATTGCGCAGATCTTCCTGGCTGGCCTGTAAATTCGCCTCGGCCGCCTCTACAGAACGTCTTACTCCGCCAAAAAGATCGAGTTCCCACCCCGCATCGAAAGTGGTTAAGTAAAGCTTACTCTCCTTCTCATTGCTGCGACTCTTCGTCACGGATCCCGAAGCGTCCAGCGTCGGGAACATATCGCTTTTGCTCAGACCACGGCGCCCCCGCGCCTCACGTACGCGCGCCTTCGCCTCCCTGACATCAAGGTTGCCCGTCACCGCACGATCGATCAGACTCGACAGTACCGGGTCATTGAGTGTTGTCCACCACCGGGACAGCGCGCGCAGATCCGTTTCATAGCCGACCAAGTCTTTCTTCAACTGACTGTGCCATGCGGCCGGCGACGATATATCGGGAGGAACATAATCGGGCCCAACCGTGGCGCATCCGGCGAGCATAATAATCATAAAGAACATTGTTACCCACACCGGAAACAGACGCATGTATTTCTCGATCGAACTGTTCATTTTTCGTTTTCCTGTAGGCGTTTTTGTAACCTCTCCGAATTGCCGTTGCCGGGCACGAAACAACTCTTCACACGAATCGAAACCTATCGTGAAAAGTAACTTCCTATGACCATTCTTGTGATTTAAGTCGTATCAATTACCAAAGTGGTTACAAATTTTTTTCCGTTCTCCACGTATTGGCGGGGGACGATAAAATTTTTTGTAACCGCCGTGGGCTATTCTTCGACTTTATAATTGAAAGCACTCAAGTTGAAAGGATGTGTCTGATAGTTGTTGCATGTTGAATTTCTTTCGATTACATATGACGGTAATTACTGAATAGAATTGTTCATAGTGAGGCGCAACAATATAAGGACACTCAGTGACAGCGAAATCATAAAACAGGTTATGGATGGCAATGCCGATGCCTTTGCTTTACTACTGACACGTTACAAAAATCACGTGGCAAAGATTGTGAACTGGCGTGTACCGTATGATGCCGTCGAAGAGACGGCCCACAATGTATTCATCAGGGCGTATCAGTCTCTGCCTACGTACAAGGAAAAGGGAAGTTTCGAGCATTGGATTTCTTCAATCGCCGTCAGAACATGCTATGATTTCTGGAGAGAACGTTACCGTATCAGGGAACTTCCCATGAGTTCTCTCTCGGAAAAGCACCGGGAATGGTTGGAAAACGTTTCATCAAATACATCGGACCAGTCATTCCGCAAACGAGGAGAGCAAGAGGAAGCACGGAATGTGCTGGCCTGGGTGTTGGAGAAGCTGTCAGCCGAAGATAGAATGGTCGTTGAATCGGTTTACTTGGAAGGATTGTCGGTAAAAGAAGCCGCCGAGCTTCTCGGGTGGAGCACTGCCAATGTGAAAATCCGTTTATTCCGAACGCGAAAGAAGCTTCGCAGGCTGCTTGCGGGTGTTATCGAGAAAAGGAGAAGCGTATGAATTTCTCATACAGTGATTTTGAAAAGACATTAAAAGCCTTGACCGCCGCATACCATGCAAAACAACCGATAGAATTCGGTGAGGCATGGCAGGTGGGGGTGATGGATCATATAAAAAAACTCAGACCGCTCAAAACCGATACGAGCATTGTCGTATTTTCCAATAAGTTCATGTGGCGATTTGTTCCCGCGACATGTATCCTGATATTCATAATGTCTTTCGTTCTGATGATTGGTGTCTTCGAACCTGAATATGAACTTACGAAAATATTTCTTAACGACCCTGTCGGGTATACCGTCACACAGCTATGGGGAGTATGAGGTGATGACATCATGAAAAAAGCAAAGATGTGGGTAATAATCTTTCTCGTTTTCATTCTCGGGGCACTGGCAGGTTCACTGGGAATGCAGCAGTACATCCATTATAAACTTTCAGATTTTTTCAGAAGGGGCGAGCATGGACGAGTGGAAACATTGCTTGCAAGAATGTCTCGAGATGTTGCTCTCACGGATGCTCAACAAGTCGAAATAAAAAGTATTTTGCAGGAATCACATAGCAGGATTCATGAAATCAAAACGCAAACCGATCCTCACATCAGGGCAATCATAGATGACAGCTTCCGGCGGATCAGAGAGAAATTGAACGATGATCAAAAGAAAAAATTCGATGATTTTCGCGAAAGGCTCAAAAAGCACAGAAGGCACCCACCTCCTTTTTAATTATTGGTTTTTAACACTGTATGGCGAAAGAAGGCGTTCCCCACGTCCCCTGTCCCCGCCCCCCCCCACATCCCGTTCATCTCGGAAAGGGCAAGCGCAGGGCCCCCACGGCGAGGGAACGAACCCTTTCTCGCGGAGAAAACGAAAGAAGACACCTCGGCCTGCCGATACTCCACATAGAAGTGTAGATATTTGGCATTCATCGCTATGCTGGCCTGAATACTGCCGGGATGCCCGCATTCAGTCATGGCGTCTCAAAACGAAGGGAGGCAATACAGGCAGAAATGATAAACTACTGCTTACGGTTCAAATCATTCTCGATGAAATGGATTGGTTTGGTGCAGCGCGCTGCGCTTCATTGAAAATACTAAAATCGAAATATGAGGAAGGGACTCACAGTCGATTCCGATTTCGGTGCGTCAAGTTCGGTTTTGTCAAGAAATCCGTCATCATTCCGGTCGTATATTTTGAAGCGACGCGAGGCGGCCTTTTTAAATTCCTGAAGATCAATTTTCCCATCCTTGTTTGAATCCATTTTATTGAACAGTACGGAAGTTTTTTTGTCAGGATGTTTCACGAATTCCGACTCGGTGATATAGCCATCGTTGTTGCTGTCATATTTCATAAAGCTTTCGGTGACGGCAGAATTGTATTCTCGTATTCCGACGACTCCATCACTGTTATCATCGACCTTTTGGAAGACGTTCTGCGGTTTATGGACGCATCCCATACTTACAAATACGAGAATAACTATCAGGCCGCTTACCGCCTGCACCACTTTTTTCAGCAAATGCGAATTTCTCATCCTCATCAACTTTCCGGTTTTAGTCTCTCCGCAAAAGCGCAGTCAAAAAAGTGCCATTGGATAAATTACTGCTTCCGAGGCTTTGAATGTAACGGGTCACATTTTGCCTGTCAAGAGATATGTTGATAACAAAGAAGTATTTAGTGCCCTGGAGTTGTAAGGTAAATTCCTGAAATCGGGAAAATCAAAAGAAAACACTTCGGCCTGCCGATACTTCACGTGGAGGTGTAGATATAATAAAGCTGTATTAACTTTTGGGTTTTAAAATTTTGATCACGATATGATTTGGCTGTCTTAAGTATTTTATTCGACGGCGTTTATCAAGTACATAGCAGATAACTGCATTTTAAGAATTGATTATGGAGTTATGATATTAATTTCCTGTACGCAATTTATGGGAATCAGTAAAGATGAGTCAAGAGGAGACCTGACCTCTTGTCCTTTGAATACGTCATATTGAAGATGCGAGCCTAGTGTCATGTCAAGTCTCAATTGACGGATAGAGACGCGCCAGTTTAATCCTGGCATCATTAGTAGTAAATTGCCAATTGACTTTTGCATTTTTGTTGTTTCTATGTATCTGCCATGCAGCGACTTCGCTCATGACTTTTTCAACATTGTCAATCCTTCTGTTGAGGCATTGTCCTATGAGAACATTCAGTTCGATCTCAGCCATATTCAACCAACTCCCATGTTTCGGAGTGTATATGAATTCAAACTTGTCCCATAACGATTTTGCTTTGTCGGGATTAAAGGCTTCATAGAGTGCCCCGGGAGTATGAGTATTGAGATTGTCCATAACTAAAGTTATTTTCTCAGCTTCATGATAACTCGTTGCTATATCTTCAAGAAAGTAAGCCCAGTCTCTTTTTGTTTTTCTTTCGGTGATCTTTACAATACGTTTCCCGGCTAAAGGTTCACTGGCCATGAAAATATTACAGACACCGCAACGTTTATATTCGTAATCATGCCTGGCAACATGCCCAGGTGACGCCGCAATGGGAATTTTTGCTTCCGCAATTAACTGTTTTGGTGACTCGTCCATGCATACTACTGGATATTTTGGATCAAAAGACCTCTTGTATACATCCAACACCATTTCCATATGTGCAACGAAGTTGCCATTTTGTTCCGGAGGGATTACCCAGCCTTTTTGGCGCCAAGGTTTAATTTCGTTTTTTTTAAAACCTGACGTATTGTCTCGTGAGAAATGCTGTCAATATAGTCAAGTTCAACAACTTTATCAGCCAGCAGCCGCATAGACCACCGGGAAAAACCCTCTGGCGGGTCACTGCAACTCAAGGCAACAAGATGTGCTTCAAAATCTCCATCGGCCTTTTTGTCGTATATTCGACTCCCCTTCTTACCGTTTAACGTTACGTCAAGACCTTCTTCTATAAATCGCTTTTTGACTCGGTCAATTTTCCTCAT
>Ga0268279_1001266_pt1 | contig 14278 bp, 19 predicted proteins | sample saktaG_6_FD_190142 | JGI IMG/M metagenome (GOLD analysis project Ga0268279, IMG submission 190142) | Saline water microbial communities from Sakinaw Lake, British Columbia, Canada - sak_2010_1_5_80m | ecosystem: Environmental > Aquatic > Non-marine Saline and Alkaline > Saline ...
TTTTCAAACAGATTATGGGGCGAGGCAGTCGTATTTCAAAAGAAAAAGGCAAATTTTGGTATCGAGTAATTGATTATACTAATGCCACGAGATTGATTGACGAATGGATCGAAGGCAAGCCAGAAATCAAACCAGACACGCCCAAAATAAATTTTCTTAATGGAATCGTTGTTGAGGAAGATTCGCTCGCTCCTATTGAAAATGCTTTGATAACAATTCAATTGTCGCCAAATGAGCAAACGCAAACAAGAACAAGCGCTAGTGGCGAATTTAGCTTTTCCAATATTCCGGAAGGAAAAATAAAACTCTATGTGACGGCAGATGGTTTCAAGCACAGGGAAATTACAATTGAAACACAAACAAGCGACAAAGAACAAATTCAAATCGAGCTTGTTGCCCAGAAAAAACCAGTTCCACCAATAAAAGTTCACGGACTCACCGTTTTTATTGAAGACGAAATGATGTTTGAAGTTGATATTTTAGGCAAAAGACTAACACTTAAAGAGTACGTCGCTTATTCCAAGGAAGAAATTGGAAAAGTTGTTAAAACTACCGACGACTTAAAATCACAATGGATCAAGCAAGAATCCAGAGACGAGCTTATTGCTGAATTGGAAAATCAGGGCATTAATATTCGTATGCTTGCTAAAATAACCAACAATACTGAAGCCGATGAATATGATCTTTTGGCGAATCTTGGATTTGGCGAAAATCTGCACTCACGAAAAGAAAGAACCGATGCTGTCTTAAATCGCGAACAAGTATTTTTGAAAAGTCTCTCAAATGAACAGCAAAAAATTGTTAATGGGTTGCTTTTGAAATATCAAGAAAACGGGGTGACAGAAATTACAAAAGCCAATGTTTTTGATGTTTATCCAATGCCCGGTTTTATGTATTCGCAAAAAGCTTTTGGCAATCCGCAAAAACTTCGCCAAAATGTAGACCGCTTACAGGAAAAAATTTATGCAAATTAACAAGAAATAAATTATGGCAAACGATTCAATATCAAACAAATTATGGAGTACTTGCAATAAAATGCGTCAAGACCCGGGAACAACGGGTGCTTTGCAGTATATTGAGCAATTTTCGTGGCTTTTGTTTTTGAAAGTATATGAAGAAATAGAAAACGAATATGAGGCTAAGGCGACATTTGAAGGAAAAATCTACAATCGCAATATTGATAATGAATATCGCTGGAGTGTATGGACTGGCAAAGATACCTATATCACAGGACCAGATCTTTTGGAATTTGTGCAAACAAAACTTTTTCCGTACCTTCGCAAGCTTTCCGGCAATCGAACTAAAGAAATTATCGCAGAAATTTTCAACAATACACAAAACCGAATGGAAGACGGCTATTTACTCCGTGAAGTTGTAGATGTGCTGGCTAGTGTGGACTTTTTTGGCGACGAAGATTCTTTCGCCGTTTCCAGTATTTACGAAGGTCTTTTTGCTCGTATGAAGTCGTCAGATATTAAACCGCTTGCTGAATTTCACACTCCGCGCGTTATTGCTCGTTTTATGACGGAAATGATATCGCCAAAAATTGGACAAACTATTTATGACCCTTGTAATGGCCCGTCCGGATTCTTGACCGAGGCATATCATTTTATGCGTCCGCAAGAAAAAAACACAAAAGACAAAGAATTTTTACAAAAAGAATCTTTTTATGGAAAAGAATTGAAATCCTTGCCGTTTATTTTGGGAACAATGAATATGATGCTGAACGGCATCGCTACCCCCAATATTCGAAAAATGAACACGCTTTCAATCAATCTTTTCAATCTCACCGAAAAATACGATATTATTCTCACGAATCCGCCATTTGCCGGAACCGTGCGTGGCGTTGAAACAAATTTTCCGTATCAATCTGCACAGACAGAGATTCTGTTTTTGCAACATTGTTTGCGCTCACTTAAAGACGGCGGAAAATGCGCGATTATTTTTCCCGAGGGTGTGCTTTTCAAAACAGACGATCAAAGTTATGTAAACACCAAAAAAGAATTGCTCCAACAATTTAATCTACATCACATCGTCCGCCTGCCGAACGGCTCTTTTGCGCCCTATACGAACATTCCGACAAACATTTTATTCTTTGACAAAACAGGACCAACAAAAGAAATTTGGTATTATGAAATGCCATTGCCCGATGGGCGGAAAAATTTTTCTAAGACAAAACCAATAAAAAGCGAATATTTTAAGGAAGCAAAGAAATTATGGGAGAAGAAGGAATTGACTGAACACTCATGGATTGTGCCGGCAGAAGAAATCGTCAAAAATAATTATAACCTTGATATAAAAAATCCGAACAAAAAAGCAGAATTTGAACATCTTCCGCCAGAAGAATTGATTGCCAAAATTGAAGAATCGGAAAAAATAATCGCTACATTACTTTCGGAAATCAAAGGCTTAATCAAATAATTATGAAAAGCGATTACAAAAAAGTAAAACTGTCAACTGTATTAAAACAGATAAAAAACACCTTTGATATTCAAAAAGACGTTATTTATAAACAAATTACAGTTAGTAAAAATGGCAATATAATTTTAAGAGAAGAAAAAAGTGGCGAATTAATTGGAACAAAAAAACAAACTAAGGTAAAAGCTGGTTGGTTTATTTATTCTCGTTTAGGGTTGCCAGATGGTGCTTTTGGCCTTATTCCTCAAAACTTAGATGGAGCAATAGTTACTGGTGATATGCCAGTGTTTGAAATTGATTATAATTTAATTTTGTCTGATTATCTGAATTATATTTTAAGAAATTCTGTTGTTTTTGATTTTTTTAAAAGTAAATTTAAAGGGTCTGCACAGAGTCGTGTTCGTGAGCCCTTGTTTTTATCTCTTGAAATCCCGCTTCCACCACTTCCTAAACAAAAGCGAATTATTAAAAAAATTAAGGAGATTGAGGAGCGCACGAAATCAATTATCAGCACAGAAGATTATATTGAAAAAGCGGTTAATGCTATCGTGCCTTCTGCTTTAAGTAAAATATTTAGCGATACAGATTGGAAAAAAGACAAAATAGGTAATTTAATTGAAGAAATTAAAACGGGAACAACCCCACCGTCGGGTGAGCAAAAATACTTTAAAGAAGAGTTAAATTGGTTCACTCCTTCTGATTTTAAGGGGCAGATATATCTTGAAAATTCATATCGCAAAATTTCTCAACTCGCGATTGATGACGGAAAGGTAAAAATTTATAAAGCCGGGACAGTTTTATTTATTGGAATTGGCGCAACTCTTGGGAAAGTAGGAATTTTAAAAAACGAGGCAACTTCCAATCAACAAATTACCGGAATAAGATTCAAGAAAAGCATTTTGCCCAAGTTTGCTTATTATTGGTTTAAAGCAAATTACTCTGCGATAAGAGGTTTATGCCCCGCAACTACATTACCCATTTTTAATCAAGACAAAATAAAGAAATTAGTATTTTCTTTTCCAGAACCAATCACGGAACAACAAAAAATTATTGACCATATGGATTTAATTGAAAATAAAAAAGAGGAGATAAGAAAAGAAAGGTCAAAACAATTTTTAATAACTACCGCCTTAATGCCTTCTGTTTTATCAAAAGCTTTTAATGGTGAATTATGAAATATTTAATCTTTTCAGATGAAAGCGGAAAATGGAATGAGGGGGATTATTACATTCGTTCGTGGGTTAGAATTACTCCAGAAAACTATGATCTGCTTAGGAAAGAAGTCATTTTTTCTAAACACGAAACAGGTGTCAAAGAATTAAAATGGGGAAAATTTAGAAAGAATGTTGAGAAATTTAAAAATATTTTTGGAGTAGAATTCTCTGTTTATATAACAATAACGAAGCCCCAACATTTTCAAGCAAGAAGCTACAATATAATTAATGCTATCTCTGCCGTCCCAGTTTCAACTGGCGGGCAGGCTTTAACCGACAAGATTAAAACCAAAATTATAAACTCGGCAAAAAATGAATTGTTTTTTAATTATTTTGAAAAGGTTCATATAGAAAATTCTAGAAATGCGCTTGTGAAAAATGAAGACTCGCAAGAATACAAATACTTAATTGATACACCTCAATATTTGGATCGTGAATGGGAAAATATTGCTAAAGATTGCGAAATAGAACAAATCGACATAACCAAAATTTCAGCGAGTAATCCCGGTATTGAAGTTGCTGATGTTATAAGTGGATGCGTCATGGATTTTTTACTAGATAACAATAATGCAAAAGATACTTACAATAATTTTATAAAGTCAAAAATGTGTGATATGGGATCAAAAACATACCCAAATCCAAATTTGATTTTTTACCAAGATTTTACTGATGGCGAGAAAAAGCAAATAAATATATTTCGATAATTCAGAGTTAAAATATGTCTAAAAATAAGAAAAGGAACAAAAAATATCAAGGGCCAAAACCTCTAAAAAGACCGGAAAATTTTCACTCGTTTTCCGAATGTGTTAAATGGTTAAAAAAATCTGTCTATATTATTGTTCGTGGTAGAAAAACTAAAATCGGTGGACAAGAATGCATAAACTGGATTACTCTAGGTTCGGGCTTTATTGCCGCCCCAAACAGATATGTCACGGCCGCGCATGTTATAAACGACCCAGGAAAGGGCAAACTTGCTGAACATCAAGACGGTGATAAATATTATCTTTTAAGACATGACGATGATAATAATTTGCACTGTAGAATTTTTGAACCAAAATTAGATAAAGAGATATTTGCCTATCCCGATATCGATCTTGCTGTTATTTATTTGGATGACGAGTTTTATCAAGTCGGTGACCGAATATTCGCTGATAGAAATGATTTTATAAGAACATCAAAAGAATTTTTACCAATCGGTTCGGAGGTCGGAGTGCTTGGATACCCGCTTTGTAAGCTTGAATTTCAAGAAAGAGATATAAATAAGCCTTTGATTGGAAATATTTTGCTTCGGACAGATCAGGGCGTTGTTAATTGTAGATACCAAACTTCCGCGACAAATTATTTATATGAATTTACCCTCGCTTTTAACCCGGGTAATAGTGGTGGTCCGATTTTTGATATCAAAACCGGAAAAATCATTTCTATCGTCAAAGGATTCAAATCAATAAGAATTAATGAACGAGAAAATGTAATTTCTGAAGAAGGCGCAAAACAATTAAAAGTTTATAAGGAAAAAGCGTTTATTGAAACTTTAAATGCTAACTATTCTTTCGGATTTGCAACACCTACTTTTCTAGAAATATTTAAAAAACACAATATCATCAGTTAAAACAATATGAACACATTTAAACAATCAGCAATTGAAATATTAAAAAAGGCAGGAACACCTTTGCACTATACCGAAATCACTCGGATGGCTTTAGAATCCGGCATATTGGAAACGGAAGGCGCAACACCGGAAGCGTCAATGAACGCACAGATTACGGTAGACATCAAAAACAAAGTTGAAGGCTCGGATTTTATTAAAACCGCGCCCGGAACTTTTGCGCTCAATCCGAACAAAAAAGAAATTAAAGAAACACCAAAGATAATTGAAGCGGAAAAAGAGGAAAAAGAAAAAATTGTTATTGCCGGTGGATTTACCGGCAAAGGTGGCGAGTATTTGGTGTGTAGTGAGTTGCTTTTTCGTGGTTTTAATGCCAGCATAATGAGCGTAGATGTGGGAATGGACATTGTGGCAGTCAAAGAAAATCAATTGTTTGGTATTCAGGTCAAAACTTCAAATCTTAATAGTTTTGACACTTATGTTTTTGATGTTCGCAAAGTGTCATTTGAACGCCACAGCAATGGAAATATTTATTATATTTTTGTTTTACACGGCGAGGAAAAAAACAATTTTTTGATTTTGCCATTTCACGAAGTTGAAAAGAAAGTACACGAAAAAGCAATTTTGGAAGTTGGTCACGGTAAACGGTATCGAGTGAATATAAAATTTAGAAATGATAAAGTATATCTCGGAAATATGGATCACGAAATGGGATATTTTCTTGATAATTGGAATCTGATAAAACGAGATAAAAGATGGTGCGCCAGCGAGGTTGGCCAAAGGAGTATTAACTAATTATGTTTCATATTTTATGCAAACGATGCAAGCGATGGATTCCGAGAAAACGCGGAAAGTATGCTTATTCATATTCTGCGTTTGAGACCAGAATTAATTCAGAGGGGTCAAGGCAGATTAAGTGTTTTTGTGGACGGTGGACATATGACCCACGCGGAACAAAATTTATAGGAACAAAGGAACAAATAGAGGCAATCAGACAACGCAGTTAAAGTAAATAACATGAAAATAAGCACAGAAGAAAAGATTTTAAAAACATCGCTTGATATTAACAGAAAGATGAGAGAAAAAACCGATAAATACCCCAGAAAATTTATTGGCGCCCTTGCTATTGAACTTATAATAAAAGAGTTGAAAAAAGAAGGATTTAATCTGAGTAATAGAGATGTATTTATCTTTGGTTCACATAACGAGTTAGATTTGGTAGTTCTTAAGAAAAAACAGAGAGCGCGAGAGAATTTGCTTTATTATCCCGATCAGGTTTTTGCTGTCTTTGAAATAAAATTCAACGGAATTTTCACCAAAAACGACATTTCAAGGGTAAAAAAGGCTTTCCGTTCTATAAAAAAACTGGATAAAAGAATTAAATGTCTTTATTTGGCTATTAGTGAAAATAGTAATTTCGTATATTACCGCGAAGAAAAAAAGTTGGGTGATAAATCTTTTTTCCTTTTTTTAAGAAATGGTTCCCTTGAAGACGCAATAAAAAGAGGGAGAATCCATAAAACTGATGATTGGAATAGGTTAGTTAAAATCTTAAGTAAAGTAAATGATGTTCAATAATAATAGGCATTGAGGCAAAATAAACAATAAAGATATGAATAAAAAATGCCCTAAGTGTAAGTCAACACAAACAAAAGAAGACGAAGGGGAAGACGATTTTTTGTCTTATAAGGGCGAGGGCGAAAAGGCAAAAAGAGCGAAAATAAAAACTACGCAAAAATATTTTTGTTGGGATTGTGGTTATAAATGGGAAGAGAAAATAGATTGAAAAATTGGCGATGAGATAAATCTCATCTTCACAAGCTCACTTTGTTCACTCGCAGGCGATGAAGCTCCGCTTCATCTTGGCTCTGCACTCACTTCGTTCGCTTGAGCAGGCGATGAGATAAATCTCATCTTGACTTGCTTTCACTTCGCGAAAGTTCGCTGGTGATGAGATAAATCTCATCTTTACCTTCGCCTCCACAAGGAGGATCGGTTTAATCAAAGAATACTTCGTCTTCTTTTCCACCTTCGCTTCCATAAATGAAAGCTTGGTAATTGAGGAATAAGATTATGAAGCCACTGGAATTAAAAGTTAATACAAAAGAAAAAAAATTAAAAAAGATTGAGAAACGTATTCTTGAACTAAAACTTGAGATAGTAAACCAAGCAAGAATCCAGCACGGAATTATGCCACAGGAGCTCATTGATTTAAAAAAGTTTAAAAGGATTTAATTATGACGCAACAGGAAGCATTAGATATATTAAAACTTGGTTATAGTGTGTTTTTAACTGGTCCTGCCGGAAGTGGTAAAACTTTTTTGTTGAATAAATATATTGAATATTTGGGAGAAAATAGGATTAAAGTTGGTATTACTGCTTCCACAGGCATTGCCGCTACTCATATAAACGGAAGGACTATTCATTCTTGGTCCGGTTTTAGAGTTAAAGAAGAACTTAAAGAAGAAGATTTCAAAAAACTTTTAAATAACAAAAATGTTTATTGATATAAAAACTAACAAAGGAAATATTTTCAAAAAACTAATAACAGATGGGACAGATTTAAACGAAAAAAACAAAAGAAGATCTGAAAATATTGTTTTATGGTCAATCGTTTTTTTATTTTTCGGGTTGATTTTACAAATAACCGGTCTTTTTTTATAAAAAATAGAAAAAATTAGTTTGGGAATAAAATTTATGACAAAAATAATGTTTTTAGATGAATCGGGAGACCATAGTTTAGATAAAGTAGATAAATCTTATCCGATGTTTGTTTTAGCCGGTTGTATTTTTGATTTAGATTATTATTCTAATGTGGCTGAACCAAGTATTAATAAATTAAGAATTAAATACTTTGGCAGGACAGACATTATACTCCGTTCTTATAACATTAGAAAACAAAAAGGTGATTTTTCTTGTTTGGTTGATAGGAAAAAAAGAGAAAATTTCTATAATGATTTAGATATTCTAATAAAGTCGTTGGATTTCAAAATTATTGCAGCAGTAATTAATAAATTAAAGTTAAAAAATCAATACCATGAACCAGACAATCCCTATAATCTTTGTTTACAATTTATACTTGAACGCTCGGTTATGTTTCTTGGCAGGTCTAGTGATAAATTAATTTTTAGAATTGAGTCAAGGGAAATGCACAATGACAGAAAGCTTGCTAAGGTTTACGAAAACTTTAGATTAAGCGACCATAAATTATTTAAAAAAGAGGAAATTCAATCAAAGTTTATAGATTTATCTTTTAATCAAAAAACACAAAATATAATAGGGCAACAAATAGCGGACTTGGTTGCTTATCCTATTGGGATCTCTGTTTTGGATAAAAAAAGAGAAAATAAAGCTTTTGAAATAATCAAAGTAAAATTTCATAGTAAAGATGAAAAATATCTAAATTATGGTTTAAAAATTTTCCCATAAAAAAAGAGGGCCCAGGAAAGCCCTAGTCCCTCTTTATTAATTTAATAATAACAGGTATCATAACAATTTGTCAATAGTTTTAAAATGATAATCTGTGGATAACTTTTTGTAAAAAATACGAAATTTAATTTATATAATACATACACTGAATTAAACTTTTGGGTTTAGGTTGGCGATGTAGATATACCTTTTTGTTTGCCGGACTATAGTTTTAATATTACTCACGACACAAAGGCGAATTATCCATTTGTGCCAAAGGTTTCTGACTTTAAATAACTCCAATCTTGTAATTCCTTTACAATTTGGTTCCCCTCCTTCGTCCCGCGGACTTCGGAAGGGCAGGCAACTAAAAGACACGAGGTCCACATATAATTCTTAATTCTTAATTCTTAATTTTTATTAAATTTTTAATTTCTAATTGTAATTTTTTTCCTTTACTCTACCTAATTTTTCCGCTATGCTACAAAAAAACTTCGTATATTTTTAATGCTATATAAAACTCTCTGACTGCTATTGACAGGGGTTTTTAATAAGTTAAACTTAAGTTGAACTAAAGTTAAACTTAAAATTATGGAAAAAATTATCGGACTTAAGTCCCTAAGAGAAAAAATGTCTCATTACGCAAAAAAGGTGAAAATGGGGCAATCTTTTATTGTTGTTAAAAGGTCTCAGCCCTTGTTCAAGATAACCCCTATTAACGAAGACGAACAATGGGAGTTAGTGGTTGATTTTACCAAAATTAAAAAAGGTGGAGTCGATGTTGACGACATTCTTTCAAGATTATAGTTATGGACAAGGTAGAGAAAGGACTAAAAAGATTGAACAAAAAAGAAAGGAATTTAGTAAGAGTTATTTTGACAAAAATAAAAGAGAAAGATTTTAAGGGATTAGATATAAAAAGGTTAAAAAAGAAAAATAATATTTTCAGAGCAAGAAAAGGGAATATAAGAATAATTTATCAAATAAACAGGGATAAAATAATTAAAGTTTTGAGCATAGAAAAGAGGAGCGAGGCAACCTATAAATTTTAACCAATCAATTTTAGTAGTTTTGATAGAGAGATCTACTGGCCTCAGATGAATGTCTCCACTAAAACAAAACATTGTTTTAATAAATATGATTTCTAAATACTTGAGAGGGAAAACCTTGGTAATAATAGACGCTGCTAATCTGGAAAGCTCGGTAAAGTCCTTGGGTTGGTGGATTGACTATATTAAATTAAGAAATTTGTTTGATAATCAAAGATTAGTCGAGATTCGAAATTATTGCGTCGCTCATAATACAAGCAATCAAAATAAGTTTTTTGTCTTTCTAAAAAAGAATGGATACAAATTAATTACGAAACCATTAAAAATTATAAAAGCTCCCGAAATTGAAAGAGGAGATATAAGGAAAGCAAACTTTGATGTTGAAATTACCATTGATGTTTTAGAAATGTTAGATAAATTCGATACCTTGGTTTTATTTTCGGGTGATAGCGACTTCGATTATTTAATTCGGAAATTAAAAACGAAAAGTAAAATAATTATAGTAATTTCCACAAAACATCATATTTCTAAAGAATTAATTAAAAATAGTAATAAATATATAGATTTTAAAAAATTAAAGTGTTTTATCGAAAGAAAGCGATAATAAAAAGCCCGTCTTTTGCAACGGGCAGTTGATAACGAATGGTTCCCCACTCGCGTTATCATTATAGCAAATCCTAATATTCCGTCAAGAGTTGGGGGGTGGTATCTTTTTAAATTTTAAATTAATCAGTCAATTTTAAACAAATAAAAAGGTAGTGAAAATAGGAAGATTTTAAATAATTATGGAGGGGAATAAAGAATATCAAGAAAAAGACGAGAAGACCCTTTCGGTTTCGGATTATCTCAAAATCGTAAATCAAGGGTTGAAAGGTTTTGGGGCGAAAATTATCGGCGAGGTTAGTGAAATTAAGTTTGGCCCTACCGGCCATGCTTATTTTTCTTTGAAAGACGAAAAAGACAAAAGTGTAATCAATTGTATAATCTGGAAATCGAGGTATCAGTTGTATGGGATTGAATTAAAGGAGGGATTGAAAATTATTGCCTCCGGTTCTCCCGAAATATATCCGCCTTCGGGAAGATTTTCTTTTGTTGCCGAAGTAGTTGAATATGCCGGAGAGGGAAAATTGAAAAAAGAATACGAAAAGTTAAAGAAAAAATTATTTGAAGAAGGATTTTTTGCCAAAGAAAGAAAGCGGCCAATCCCGGCTTATTCTCAAAAAATAGGAGTAATTACTTCTTTGAAGGGGGCGGTTATAGCGGATTTCTCTAATAATTTAGGAAAGTTCGGTTTTAAGGTTAAAATTATTGATTCCCGAGTTGAAGGACAAACGGCGGTTTCTGACCTTTTATCAGCGATTAGAATATTTAAAAAAGAGGATATTGAGGTCTTAGTTATTATGCGAGGTGGAGGTTCTTTAGAATCAATGTTGGCTTTTAATAACGAATTATTGGTTAGGGAGGTGGCTAATTTTCCGGCACCGGTAATTGCCGCCATAGGTCATCACAAAGATGTTTCTCTCGTAGGACTAACAGCTGACCTTGCGGTTTCTACTCCCAGCATCGCAGCGACTGCCTTGACTGATTCTTGGAAACAAGCCATTTTGTTTTTGGAAAGATATGAAAGAGATGTGGTCGACAGTTATGAGGGTGTCTTGAATAGCGCTCGTAATTTTATAAATCGGTTAGTAGAAATTATACGCGGGTATTGTGATTCAATTTTTGATAAGTATAAGGAAATTGAAAATAAACTAAAGGTTTCGTTAGGGGGTTTCCAGAATGTTTTATTAAATGTTAAAATTAATTTGAGGGATTCAATTATTAAGTCCTTTTCTGGATTTAAGGCAGTATTATTCAGAACCGTTAAGCAATTGGAATATGTCGAAAAAGTCGTTAATTCACATAACCCGGAAAGACAATTAATGCTCGGTTATAGCATTGCCAGATGTGACGGAAAAATAATAAGGCAGGTAGAAGATACTGAAATAGGAAAGGAAATAAACCTAAGGGTGATGGACGGGACAATTATTTCAAAGGTTAAAAATATAAATAAAAAAATATAGCAAAAAATTATGTCATCAAAAGAGAAATTAGATAGCAAAAATTTAAATAGCAATTTGAAACGTTTATCCGAAGTTACTGATTGGTTTGACAATCAGGAGGGAATTGACATAGAAGAAGGGCTGAAGAAGGTAAAAGAAGCGGTTGAACTTATTAAAATTAGCAGGGCAAGGTTGAAAGCGGTTGAGAACGAATTCAAAGAAATTAAAAAAGAGATAGATATTGAAGGAGAGGAGAAAGAAAGCGAAAAATAATTGAAAATTACAGGGGTCTGACCCCTGTAATTTTTAAGTGTGTGGTGTTTGACGCCAGACGCTTTTTTCTTGCAATAAAAGGGAAAATCAATTATTATAATGGTTGAAGATTATGTCCAAACAAAATAAAGAAAAAAAAGAAAATGTGAAAAACGAGGAGAAAGCGGTTAGGTCTCCGGTGGTGGTTTTTTTGGGGCATATTGACCACGGCAAATCAAGCTTACTTGAAGCGATAAAAAAGGAAATTAAAATTACCCTTAAAGAATCAGGGGGGATTACCCAGCATATTGGGGCTTACGAAGTTGAGGTTGGCAACCCTTCTTCACCAAAGAGTACGGATAGGCAAAGAAAAATCACTTTTATAGATACACCGGGCCACGAGGCCTTTTCGGCAATGAGGATAAGGGGGGCAAAATTAGCCGACATCGCTATTTTAGTTGTTGATGCGTCCGAGGGAGTGAAAAGCCAGACAAAGGAAGTTATTGAAGCTATAAAAGGGGCAAAAATCCCCTTGATTGTCGCCTTAAATAAAATCGATAAACCGCAGGCCCAGCCCGATAAGGTGAAGGGAGAGTTGAAGCAAAACGATATTTTAGTTGAGTCATTGGGAGGTAAAGTTCCTTCGGTTCTTGTTTCCGCCAAAACAGGTCAAGGGATAGAGGATTTATTAGAAACAATTTTAATTTTAGCCGAAGTGGAGGAATTGAAAGCGGATTTCTCCGGCAAGGCGGAGGGAATAGTTATTGAAAGCTCTTTGGATTCTCAAAAGGGTCCTATTGCCACTTTATTGGTAAGAAACGGGGTATTAAGGGAGGGCGATATTTTAGCCACCGCTTCGGCGAGAGGGAAAGTCAAAAAAGCAATTGATTTTCAGGGGAAATTATTAAAAGAAGTTTTACCCTCTCAACCTGCCCAAATATCGGGGTTTGAAAGTGTCCCACAAGTTGGTGAGACATTTGGAGTGTTTTCCGATGTTGAAACAGCCCAAAAAGAAATAAACCAAATAGAGAAAAAAAATAGAGAAAAAGAATCTTCTGTTCCCGAGGATAAGAAGGTCTTAAAAATCATCATAAAAGCAGATTTTTTAGGTTCTTTAGGAGCTATCAAAAATATTTTAGAAAACATTTCTCAAGAAGATGTAATTTTAAAAATAATCAAGAGTGAGACAGGTGACATTAATGCCTCGGATATTTATTTAGCTGAAAGCGGTGAAGCGAGAATCTTCGGGTTTAAGGTTAAATTGGATAACAGTGCCAAGCTTTTCAGCCATCAAAAAAATATTTCTCCAAAAATCTTTGATATAATTTATGAATTAGTTGACGAAGTAAAAAAGACAATGGAGAAAATGCTTTCTCCTGAAATAAAGAGAGTTGACTTGGGTAAAATTAAAATTATTGCTCTTTTCAAGAAAAAGAAAAAGGAGCAGATTATCGGAGGGAGAATCCTTGAAGGGAGTATAACTAAAGAGACCTTAACCGAAGTTGTCAGAGATGGGGAAATTATCGGGGAAGGCAGAATTAAAAGTATCCAACAGGAAAAAAGAGAAATTCCTTCCGCCGGCAAAGGAAAAGAAATCGGAATTTTATTTCAAGGAGAAACGGATATTCAGGAAAATGATATTTTGGTTGTTTTCAAGAAAGAAAAAGAGAAAAAATATCTTTAAACATCAATGCCTCAAAGAATTGATAAAATTAACGAACTTTTAAAAAGGGAATTGGGTCGGGTTATTTTGAGGGATATTTCTTTACCTAAAAATATCTTGGTAACAATTAGCGAAGTTGAGACGACAAAGGACTTGCGGGAGGCAAAGGTCTTTATTTCGGTCTTCCCGGACATAGAAATAAAGAGGGTCTTGAATATCTTAGGAAGGGAGGTTCATAATTTGAGACAAGATTTGAACAAGAGATTGAGTATTAGACATTTACCTAAGATGAGATTTTTAGAAGACCAAGAATTAAAGGAGGCCCAAAGGATAGAAGAGGTTTTAAATAAGATTGAAAAAGAATAATCAGAATTGAAAAAGGAAGAAAAATGAGATAAAATGTAATAATGAAGGCAGTTCACGAATTAACCCCCTTAATAAAATTTGACCATCGCGGTGGCCATAATCGGTACAGTTGTAATTTTGATTTCTTCAAAAAGTGGACAGATGAAATGGCTTATGTTTTAGGTTTTTTGTATGCTGATGGCTGCATAGTTGACGCTGTTTCTTCCCGAACCCAATATATTCAATTCAATAGCAACGATAAAGAAATTTTAGAAAAGATT
>Ga0268279_1001268_pt1 | contig 14265 bp, 13 predicted proteins | sample saktaG_6_FD_190142 | JGI IMG/M metagenome (GOLD analysis project Ga0268279, IMG submission 190142) | Saline water microbial communities from Sakinaw Lake, British Columbia, Canada - sak_2010_1_5_80m | ecosystem: Environmental > Aquatic > Non-marine Saline and Alkaline > Saline ...
TGGTATAAATTCTTATGGGAGGGAAGATAATCTTAGGCAACTGTTTTAATGCAAAGGACGTAGGAAATATTTGGATGAAAACTTTTGACAGAACGGCGCTTATTAATAGGAGGCGAAAAATGAAACAGTTTGCGGTTATCGGGTTAGGACGGTTCGGGGCCAGTGTGGCAGAGACTCTCGCGAAAAAGGGTCAGCAGGTAATCGCCATAGATAAAGACGAAGAATTAGTTCACGATATTATGGATAGCGTGACCAAGGCCGTATGCTTGGATGCCTCCGAGGAAAAAGCGGCAAAATCAGTAGGGCTTGACAAAGTTGATGTGGCGATATGCGCGATCGGCACGGATGTGGAATCCAGCATTTTAGTTACGCTTCTTTTAAAGGATCTGGGGGTGCCGGTCATAGTTTGTAAAGCAACGAACGCGGCGCACAAAAAAGTGCTGGAAAAGATCGGCGCGACAAAAGTTATTTTACCGGAAAAAGATACCGGCGAGCGCCTCGCGCAAACGCTTATTTCCGTTTCGGATACGGTTTTAGAGCATATCGGACTTTCAGAAAATTCAAGCATTATTGAAATTATCGCGCCGGAAAAATTTGTTGGGCAAACGCTAAGAGACTTGAGAATACGGGGTGAATACGGGGTAAATGTTATCGCGATAAAGAAAAAAAAGAAAGTTATTCCCCCGAAAGGCAAAGAAATCGAAAAAGAAGAAATTAATGTGAATCCGCAGGCGGACGATGTGGTGACCAAAGGCGACATACTTGTAGTTTTCGGCGAAAATGACAAAATTGCCGGTCTAAAAAATAAAGGTTGAACATGACGAGACTGGACTCTTTGGAAAAAATAAAAAAAGAATTTGACAAAGCGCTCGCTAACTGTCGTGATGCTGAAACGCTTGAAAGTATAAAAATAAAATATTTGGGAAGAAAAAGCGAATTGACGGGAGTCTTAAGGTCGATCTCTGATCTTTCCGCGCTGGAGAAAAAAGAAATCGGTAAATACGCGAATGTGCTTAAAACTCAATTTGCCGAAAAAATAAAAAACATTAAAGAAAATAGCGACGTGTTTTCCTCCCCCGGCGAGGCGCGGCAAATAGACGTCACCATGCCGGCTCTCGAGGGGAGAATAGGGACAATTCATCCTATAACACGGGTAACGCGCCGTATAAATGAAATCTTTGTTTCCTTGGGATTCGGTATCGCGGAAGGCCCGGAAATAGAATCCGAATTTTATAATTTTGAAGCTTTAAACATTCCTTTAGACCATCCGTCCCGGGACGCGTTTGATACCTTTTATGTCGACGGAGAATATCTTCTCAGAAGCCACACATCAAATGTGCAGATACATATTATGCAAAAGGCGCTTCCTCCGTTTCAGGTGATCATGCCGGGGAGGGTATATCGTCCGGACGCGGTGGATGCCACGCATTCTTTTATGTTTCACCAGGTAGAAGGACTGATGGTTGATAAAGATATTAAGTTTTCGGATCTAAAAGGAGTGCTTTCCTGTTTCTGTAAAAGGATGTTCGGTGAAGAGACAAAGACCCGCATGAGACCGCATTTTTTTCCTTTCACAGAGCCAAGCGCGGAAGTTGACATATCTTGTATAATATGCAAAGGCAAAGGATGCCGCGTGTGTTCGGGTAATGGATGGCTTGAAATCCTGGGCGCGGGAATGGTTAATCCTAAAGTTTTTGAAGCGGTAGGATACAGCCCGAAAAAATATACCGGGTTTGCTTTCGGTATGGGGGTGGAAAGAATCGCCATGCTGTTATACGGGATAGAAGACATTCGTCTTTTTTATGAAAACGACGTTCGATTCTTGAAACAGTTTGTTTGAATTTTTATAGAGTGGGGGATGTTGGCGGGGTTTGTTGACCGTTCGTAGGGGCACATTGCATGTGCCCGCTTGTGAACCTACGCGGGCTCGTGGCGGGCCCTTAGGCGCGCGCCCTTATCCTTTGAAAAATAAACAGTCTTAAAAAGGGTAATAATGAAACTTAGTTATGAATGGGTAAAACAGTATATCGATATTGACGAAAGTCCGGAAAACCTTGCCGAAGCACTCACTATGTCCGGATCGGAAGCGGGGGAGATAACTCCTTACGGAAACGATTATATTTTGGAACTGGAAATAACGGCTAACCGGCCTGATTGTTTGAATATTATCGGACTGGCAAGGGAAATAGGGACAATTTATAATAGGGATTTGCGCCTGCCGGATTTTATCATACATAGACAAAACATTCGCGAAAAAGGACCCGAAATAACATGTTCCATTAAAAATAACCTGTTATGTTCTTTTTATAGCGGCAGAGTGATTATGAATGTAAACGTCAAAGAGGTAAGCGGGAAAATAAAAAAACGTATTCTTTCCTTGGGAACGCGAAGCGTGAATAACGTTGTTGATATAACGAATTACTGTCTTTTGGAAACCGGTCAGCCTTTGCACGCGTTTGATCTGGACAAGATCGAAGGCGGCGAAATAATCGCCAGAGAAGCCGTAGAGGGGGAGAAAATAGTTACAATTGACGGCATCGAACGGGTACTAAAGCCGCGTATGCTGGTTATTGCGGACAGCAAACGGGCGATAGCGATCGCGGGAGTGATGGGCGGAAAACTTACGGAAGTAACGGAAAACACCAAAAATATTCTTTTGGAAAGCGCTTATTTTTCTCCGCGCGCCGTAAGACAAACCGCGCGCGAATTAGGCATTTCAACCGATTCAAGTTATAGATTTGAACGCGGGGTTGATAAAGGCATGGTGAGACTATCGTCCGACAGGGCGGCTCTTTTGATCGCGAAAGAAACTGGCGGAGAGATTTGTGATTTTCATAAAACAGGGACTTTGACGGAAAAAAATAAAACGATCAAATTCAGCGGCGAAAGAGCCGAAAATATATTAGGAGTTTCGCTTAAAAAGACAGAGATCGAAAGAACGTTTCGGAGACTGGGTATAGAAATAATAAATAGAACTAAAACAAGTGTTACGGTTTGCTCCCCGAGTTTTCGCGCGGATCTGAATACGGAAGTTGATCTAATAGAAGAAATTGCTCGGATTTATGGATACGATAAAATTCCAACGAGTATCGCGCGGTTTGTTCCCGCTACTCGAAGAAAAGAAAAATCACGAAAAGTGCTGGAAAAGATTTGTGAAACATGCGCGGGGTTAGGATTGAATGAAATTATGACATACAGTTTGATCAGTCAGTCCGCGGCGGAATTATTCACCGGGGGTATGGAGAAACGAAAACCGGTGACAATAGAAAAGGCTTTATCGGAAGAGCAAAAAGTGTTAACTCCTCAACTTTTAGACGGTCTGCTCAGATCTGTTTCCTGGAATATAAACAGAAAAAATAACGACCTTGGGTTTTTTGAAATCGGAAAGATATATTCCCGCGGAAATAAAGAGTTTTTCGAAATTCCCGCGCTTTCGGTCGGGCTGACCGGTCTTTGGCGCAAGAATTGGCTGGAAGGGGAACGGGAATCAAACTTTTTTGATCTAAAAGGGATCATAACAGCTTTGTTTTCTGTGCTAAAAGTTCCGATATCGTTTCTTTCGAGCAAGGAAACAGGTTTCCGATATTCCGCGGAAATAAGAACGCGGGGTAAGAATATCGGATTTATGGGAGAGATAGACGATAAAATTTTGGACAAATATGATCTCGCTCAGAAAGTTTACGCGTGTCAGCTCAAGTTAGATGAGATAATTAACCGCGCGGAGCTCGAAAATCGGTATCATGCCGTCAATCGGTTTCCGTCTTCATCGAGAGATGTCTCTATCCTTTCGGGGAGTCAAACCGCGGCGGAAAATATCCGAGCGATCATAGCCAAAACAGGCGGAGAGCTGATCTTGAGCATAGAATTGGTAGACGTGTATGAAGGAAAACAAGTTTCCCCCGGCAAAAAAAGCCTTACCTACAGCATAGAATACGGTATCCCCGATAGAACTCTTACCGAAGAAGAAGTCGAATCTGTTCATTCAAAAATCAAAGAAACCCTCACCTCGGAGTTAGGCGTGACCTTTAGGTAAAGGATTAATTCGATAACAACATAACTGAAATTCCAAAATAACCTCGAAAACAGAAAAACAGCTTGATTCTATCAATTTTTTTTGTTATAATTACCATCTAAACAGATTGATTTTTGTCGCGGGGTGGAGCAGAGGTAGCTCGTGAGGCTCATAACCTCAAGGTCGTCGGTTCGATTCCGTCCCCCGCAACCAACTTATTTATAAATAAAAAAGTCCGCTCGTGAGGCGGGCTTTTTTTATTTATGGAGGGATGTTTTGAATTAATTGATCTTCTTCGATACAAATTGACAAAGTAGCGTAACCTATGCTATAAAAAATACTTCAATAAATTATATATACGCGTAAAATTAGACTGTAAAAAGGGAGTAAAAATTATGATTGACAGGTACGCGCGGCCGGAGATGGTTAAAATATGGACGGATGAAAATAAATTCCGCAAAATGATGGAAATCGAAATATTGGCCTGTGAAGCTTTTGCCGAACAAGGGGTTATGGATAAAAAAATTGTCAAAATTATTCGGGAAAAAGCGTCTTTTAGTGTAGAAAGGATTAAGGAAATTGAAGAAAAAACGCATCATGATGTGGTCGCGTTCATAAAAAATATCTCCGAAAACATCGGCGATGAAGCTAAATATTTACATTTTGGGCTTACTTCAAGCGATGTTCTGGATACGGCGCTATCCGTTATGATGACGGAAGCGGCGGATATTCTCATTGAAGACGTGAAAGCGGTTATTTTGGAATTAAGAAAAAAAGCGGTGAAATACAAAAACACGCCTATGATGGGCCGTTCTCACGGGGTGCATGCCGAGCCGATTTCTTTCGGGCTTAAGATGGCTTTGTTTTGTAAAGAAATGGAAAGAAATCTTGAAAGATTATTGAGAGCGAGGGAAATTGTTGCTGTTGGTAAGATCTCCGGTTCCGTCGGAACTTTCGCGAATGTGGATCTTTTTGTCGAGGAGTATGTTTGCGAAAAATTAGGTCTCGAATGTGCCGAAGTTTCCAACCAAGTTCTTCAAAGAGATCGGCACGCGGAATATCTCGGCGCGATCGCGATCACGGGCGCGACTTTAGAAAAACTGGCATTTGAAATTCGCGGTCTTCAAAAAACCGAGATCGGGGAAGTTCAGGAATTTTTTGCTTCCGGGCAGACAGGTTCGTCGAGTATGCCGCACAAAAAGAATCCCATCATATGTGAAAGGATAACGGGGCTTGCCCGTGTTTTGAGAGGCAACGCGATGGTTTCGATCGAAAACATGGCGTTGTGGCACGAAAGGGATATTTCCCATTCGTCAGTCGAACGGATAATAATACCGGATTCGACTATTCTTTTGGATTATATGCTTTCAAAAACTAAAACATTAGTGGAAAAACTTGTCGTTAACGAAGATAAGATGCTGGAAAATATAGGCGCGACGAAAGGACTTGTTTATTCACAGTGTCTTTTGCTGGAATTAATAAGAGGAGGAGCGACGAGGATGGAAGCTTATGATATTGTTCAGTCGCTCGCGCTTAAGGCGGCGAATGACAATAAAGAGTTTAAAAGTTTCGCGCAAAAAAGCCTTGAGGTGAAGAAATATATGGCGCCGGAAAAAATAGAAAATTGCTTCAAGCTGGAATATCATCTTAGAGCCATTGATGATATTTTTAAAAGGGCGGGGATATGAAAAGTAATGCGTATAAACGCGCCGGAGTCGACATCGATAAGGCGAATCGATTGATAAAAAAGGTCAAAACTTTAATCGATACTACCAAAATTAAAGGAAGCAAAGGTTCTGTCGGTGGATTCGGAGGGTTTTTTGATCTTTCTTCGTCAAAAATCAATTCGTCCCTTTTGGTCGCGGCTACGGACGGGGTGGGGACGAAACTGGAAATAGCTAAAATCGCGGACAAACACGATACGATAGGCATAGATCTTGTCGCTATGTGTGTTAACGATGTGCTTTGCTCGGGCGCGAAGCCTCTTTTCTTTTTAGATTATTTCGCGACAGGGAAATTGAAGGAAAAAGTCTGGATAGAAGTTATAAAAGGTATCGTAACGGGATGCCGTATGTCTGATTGCGCGCTTTTGGGAGGCGAAACGGCGGAGATGCCGGGAATGTATCCGGGAGGAGAATATGATCTGGCCGGATTTACCGTGGGCTCGGCTGACAGAAAAAAAGTTATCGATGGAAAAGGGATCAAAGACGGGGATGTTCTTTTGGGGCTATCTTCCAGCGGACTGCATTCTAACGGATATTCTTTGGTGCGGAAGATCTTTACTAAAGCCGAAATAAAAAAGAATTATAAACTTTTTTTAAAACCCACGATCATTTACGTTAAACCGTTTCTTGAAGCCGCGCGTTTTGTGAAGATAAAGGGCGCGGCGCACATTACGGGCGGCGGATTTTATGATAATATTCCCCGCGCGCTTCCGAAAAACATGAAAGCCGTTATTGATAAAAATGCCTGGGTCCGGCCGAAAGTATTTAAACTGATAACTGATAAAGTGAAAATAAGCGAAGAAGAACTGTTTCGGACGTTTAATATGGGGATAGGCATGGTTTTAGTTTTATCATCGGCGGACGCGATAAAGGCTCGGAAAATTTTTTCCGAAAAATTTAAACTTAAATGCCGTATAATCGGACGAATACAAAAAAGAAAGAAAAACGATAAACAGGTAGAACTTACGAGAATGTGACAACACTTTTGGAAAGTGTTTATAAATTGTTACTAAAACGAAATGAAGTGTAAGGAGCAAGGCGGCAAATGAACATATTAGTTATCGGTTCCGGAGGACGGGAACACGCGCTATGCTGGAAATTGCGCGCGAGCTCGAAAGTAAAAAATCTATATTGCGCGCCCGGTAACGGAGGAACATTAAAAGAAGCTCAAAATGTGGCTCTTGAAGTCGGCGATCACAGACAAGTAATCGATTTTTGCAAACGCGAGAAAATAGACTTAGCGGTTATCGGACCGGAAGCACCTCTATCTGTAGGTATCGCTGACGATTTGGAAAAAGCCGGGATAAAAGTTTTCGGGCCCTCGTACGCGGCAAGCCGGATGGAATCAAGTAAAATTTTCGCTAAAGAATTAATGGCGAAGTATAACATTCCGACGGCAAGCTTTCGGATATTCGATGATTTTGCTAAAGCGGAGGAATACATAAAGGGCGTTCCGGTGCCGATCGTAGTTAAAGCGTACGGTCTGGCGGCAGGCAAAGGGGTTATAATAGCCCAAACGCGGGAAGATGCCGTACGCGCCGCGGAAGATATGCTTGTCAAAAGGGTATTCGGCTCGGAAGGGCAAAAAATTATTGTTGAAGAATATCTTGAAGGTGAAGAAGCTTCCATTTTAGTATTAACCGACGGCACAAATATCATCCCGCTTGCTTCAAGTCAAGATCATAAACGCGCGTTGGATGGGGATAAAGGGCCGAATACAGGGGGCATGGGAGCCTATTCTCCGACTCCTGTCGTGGATGGAAAATTGTTTAGCGGGATCATGGACACGATCGTTATTCCTACGATAGAAGGGCTAAAAAAAGAAAAAATTCTTTATAAGGGAGTTCTCTACGTTGGAATTATGATTACATCTCAGGGTCCTAAAGTTTTGGAATATAACGTGCGTTTTGGGGATCCTGAAACACAGGTCATATTGCCTCGAATAAGATCTGACCTGGCTGAAGTTTTGATGGCGACGGCAGAGGGAGATATCTCCGGGAAAAATATCGACTGGGATAAAAAGAAATGCGTTTGTGTTGTGCTTGCCTCGGGAGGATACCCCGGAAAATATGAAAAGAATAAAGTGATAACCGGGATAAAAGACGCCGAAAAAGAAGGCGCTTTGATTTTTCACGCGGGAACAGCTTTAGAATCGGATAAAATTGTAACCTCGGGAGGAAGGGTTCTTAACGTTGTTGCCGGCGGTAAAAATATTGCCGAAGCAATTGAAAATACGTATAGAGCGGTAAAAAAAATTACGTTTGAGGGAATGCATTACCGGCGGGATATTGCCGCCGGCGGCGAGGGAAAACGTGATGAAAAAGATGTCTCGTTCGGAAAAGGAAAAACGCGGGGTTAGAGGAGATTTTCAATACAATAAAAATTGTAGGAGGAAAGTACTACCAACATAGCACCACCAACCTCGTAGGTTGGTAGTAGGGGCACATTGCATGTGCCCGCCTTATACCATCCTACGAGGTTGAACTCGGGGTGTTTTGCCGGTGTTTCAAATAATTACCACAGCATGAGCCAACTCTGAGGGGGGGATTTTTAATATGATTAAGAACATCAGGAGGAATGAATGCGTAAGAGACCTGTAGTTAGTATCGTTATGGGCAGTGATTCGGATCTGCCGGTTATGGAAGAATGTTCCGTCAAGCTTAATAAGCTGGGAATAGAGCATGAAGTAACAATATCATCGGCGCACAGGTCTCCGGAGGAAACCGCGAAATTCGCGAAAGACGCGAAAAAACGCGGAATAAAAGTTATTATTGCCGCCGCGGGAGGCGCGGCGCATTTAGCCGGGGTCTTGGCGGCGCATACGATCTTACCCGTCATTGGAGTTCCCATGGATACAAAATTGGATGGGATAGACTCACTCTTATCCACAGTGCAGATGCCCTCCGGGGTGCCGGTCGCTACCGTTTCCATAGGTCGAGCCGGCGCGGTTAATGCCGCGATCCTTGCCGCGCAGATTCTTGCGATCGAAAATAGTTCGCTCGAAAAAAAACTAAAAACACACAAGAGCGAACTTATCCGAAAAATCGCCGAGAAGAATAAGAAAATAAAAGGCGGAATACATTTAAAACGGAAAAAATAAAAAAACATTCGAGAAAGTTTGAAAAAACAGAGGTCGAAAGGTTTTGGTGAAACTATGACGAAAAAAAACATAAAACATATTCTTTTTGTTTGTACGGGAAACAGCTGTAGGAGCATTATGGCGGAAGCGTATTTTAAAAAACGCATGCGGGAAGAAGAAATATGTTTAGACATACAATCCGCCGGTACTTTGGGTGTTGACGGACTCCCTCCGACAAAAGAGACGCTTGATGTGCTTTCGGGTGAGGGGATTGATTCGGGCGAGTTGGCATCCAAGGCGATAACGTCCGCGGTTATCAATTGGGCGGACATAATACTGGTAATGGAGCAGGCTCACAAAAGCAGAATTTTAGGCATGGTTCCGACAGCAAAAGATAAAGTGAGGTATCTATCGGAATATGGTGACGCTTCCGGTTCGGAGACAATCTCCGATCCGATCGGACAGTCGCGAGAACATTATGAGAAGTGTTTTGATTCAATAAAGGGCCCTATAGAGGAGTTAATAAAATGGCTAAAAAAATAATAGCGATAGGCTCCGATCATGGCGGGTTTTCTCTTAAGGAAAAAATTAAGAAATTATTAGAAAAAAAAGGCTATAGGATCCATGACGCGGGAACTTGTTCTGAAATTTCATGCGATTATCCCGAGTTCGGATTCGAGGCCGCTAAAAAAGTTTCCCAAAAAAAAGCATTCAGGGCTATCGCGATCTGTAAAACCGGAATAGGCATGACTATTGTGACCAACAAACTTCCAGGAGTGCGCGCGGGTGTTTGCGGAAGTAAAGAAGACGCGGTATCCGCGCGGCGGCATAACGATATTAATGTGTTGGTTCTTGCCGCCAATAAGGTGAGCGGACCCAAAGCGTGGAAAATAGTAGAAACTTGGCTTAAAACCGGCGCGCTTAAAGGACGGCACGCGCGCAGGGTAAAACAGATACGCGCGTTTGAAAAGAAAGTGTTTAAATAGTCGTTCAATACCGTAGGGACGCACCCTGAGTGTCGGCCAGAGTTCTATCCATCCTACGAGGTTGAACTCGGGGTATTTTGTTAATGATGCTCGTTCGGAACACCACCAACCTCGTAGGTTAGTGGCGCGCGGAGCCACCACTAACCTACGAGGTTGGTGGTGTCAGAGACCGGACGGAGGCGAGAGTTAGTAAAAAACATCACAGCAGGATCAGCCCTGGGGCCGCCCCTACGAAGTTGGTGGCGCGAAATGGACTATAATCGGTAGCGGCGGGTTGAAGGGTTATTATTGGAAGGGGAAGAAAAGATGCGGAATTTAAAAAATGTTGATCCTGAAATTTTTCAGGCGGTTCTTGACGAAACGAAACGGCAGAATGAAGGTATAGAACTGATCGCCAGCGAGAATTTTACCTCGCGGGCTGTAATGGAAGCGGTTTCGTCGACAATGACCAATAAATATGCTGAAGGGTATCCCCACGCCAGATATTACGGCGGATGCGAATTTGTCGATAAAGCGGAAGATCTCGCGATAGCGCGGGCAAAAGAACTTTTCGGAGCCGAACATGTAAATGTACAGCCGCATTCCGGGTCGCAGGCGAATATGGCCGTTTTTTTCGCGATGCTTAATATAGGTGATAATGTGCTGGCAATGGATCTGGCCGCGGGCGGACATTTAACGCACGGGCATAAGAAAAATTTTTCAGGCAAATATTTTAATATGGCATTTTACGGCGTGAACAAAGAAACCGAAAAATTAGATTTTGAAGAAATTCGGCAAAAAGCGTTAGAGACTAAACCTAAAATGATAATCGCGGGCGCTTCCGCGTATCCCCGGACGATAGATTTTAATAAATTCAGAGAAATTTGCGATGAGGTCGGGGCGATACTTATGGTGGATATGGCGCATATCGCCGGGCTGGTTGCCGCGGGTATTCATCCAACGCCTGTTCCTGTCGCGGAGTTTACTACCACTACGACGCATAAAACACTGCGCGGTCCGAGAGCCGGTATGATCTTGTGCAAAGAGCGTTTCGCGAAAAAAATCAATTCCGAAATTTTTCCGGGAATACAAGGCGGACCGCTTATGCATGTTATAGCGGGTAAAGCCGTGGCGTTTAAAGAAGCTCTCCGGCCGGAATTTAAGGAATATCAAAAGAGAATCGTCAAAAACGCGGGAAAGTTTTCAGCGGCGCTCATATCAAAAGGGTATAGGGTGGTCTCCGGTGGAACGGATAACCATCTCATTCTGGTTGACTTAACACCCAAAGGGATTACGGGAAAAGAAGCGGAAATATGTTTAGATAAAGCGGGGATAACGGTTAATAAAAATTTAATTCCTTTCGATACGAAAAGTCCTTTCCTCGCGAGCGGAATACGAATAGGTACGCCTGCCGTAACAACAAGAGGTATGGGGGAGAAAGAAATGGAAAGTATAGTTGAGTTTATGGACGAGGCGATCCAAAATCGTGAAAATGATAAAATGCTTCGCGGGATCAAAGAGAAAGTGAAAGAATTCTTAAAAGCGTTTCCATTGTATAAAGATCTGATTGATAGGATGGAAGTGTGATCGGCAAATGCCGCACGTTATGAAGCGGAATGACGCGAGACTCTTTCCTTACCGCGCGCGAAAAAAGGATAAACATATATGGCTGAAAAACTCGAGAAAAAAAAGATAACCCTTGAACGGCCGAGTTGGGATGAGTATTTTTTGAATATTTCCAAATTGGTCGCGACCAGGTCGACTTGCCTGAGGCGTAAGGTAGGGGCGGTTGTCGTAAAAAACAAACAAGTGCTCGCGACGGGATATAACGGAGCTCCCACGGGAATTATTCATTGCAGTGAAGTCGGGTGTATGAGGCAAGAACTTGGTGTTCCGTCCGGTGAGCGTCATGAATTATGCCGCGCGCTGCACGCGGAACAAAACGCGTTTTTACAGGCCGCTCGCCATGGGGTAAGTTTAAGTGATGCCGTGCTTTATGTAACAACCCAGCCGTGCAGTATCTGCGCGAAGATGATAATAAACGTGGGAATCAAAAGAATAGTTATCGCGGGAGATTATCCCGATGATTTTGCTCTTAATTTTCTGAAAGAGGCCGGAATTGAAATAAAGGTGATAAAACAATGAAGTGTCCGTATTGCGGAAGTATGGAAGACAAGGTTATAGATTCTCGTACGAGCGGAGAAGGCGTTAATATCCGCCGGCGCCGGGAATGTCTCAAATGCGCGAAGAGATATACTACTTACGAATACGTGGAAAGCGCGCCGATGATGGTGATAAAAAGAGACGGGACACGTAAAAAATTTGACAGGGAAAAAATAAAAATCGGGATCATTAAAGCTTGTGAAAAACGTCCCGTGAGTATGGATAAAATTGATCAGATCATCGAAAACGTAGAAAAAGAAATACAGAAAAAAGCGGATAAGGAAGTAAAATCAACGGTAATAGGAAATATGGTGATGAAAGAGTTATACGGTCTTGATGAAGTCGCTTATGTCCGATTTGCTTCAGTATACCGCCGATTTAAAGACGTCTCCTACTTTATGGAAGAACTGCAAAAGTTCATGGAATAATTCCCCGCGAAACCCGTTTACCCGAAATTTTCAATTAAAACAACTTACAAAATTAATCCACCCTCCGCCGCGAGGCTTCACCCCATTCCCATCGTAGGGGCACGGCACGCCGTGTCCTTTATCGTTATTGAGTATAGCGGCATACGACAAGTGACGCGGAAACATATATCGCGTGTCAAATATTCTCTAAGGGACCGTTCAGTTTGATCCGGCTTTTGTTCTTATCAAACCAGGCTTTTATCCTGTCCATTTGTTTCGCGTCCAGGAGTTGTTTTTTTAAAGCTTCTTTTTGCTGATCGAAATCGCTTTCTTCCGCCGAAACAATTTCCTCGACAACTCCAAGTAGAACACCATTTTTAAGAACGGCCGGCGGCATGATATTTCCTTCGCCGGTTTCTCTGGCGGTTAGAACGACGGTGTTTGCCGGACCTATGTTTTCAATGTATCCCGAGGAAGAAATAGATTCCGTTTTAAGGATTTTTTGATCTAACTTTTTTGCGGTTTGCTGTAAAGACATACCTTTTTCAGTCATTTCTTCATATAAAGCGTCCGCCTCTTTTTTAGCCAGAGCGATGCTCTTTTCTTCCTTAAGAAGCTTTAAGATGTTCTCGCGTACGGCAGAGAAATCTTGTTGGGCGGGCGGAATGTTCTTTATTTTATGAAGAACATAAACCGTGCCGGCATCGTCTTTTGAAGAAAATAAAGGAGAACTTATCTCTCCTTCTTCGAGACGAAACGCTTCGATCTGGAAATCTTTAAAGAAAGTCAGCCCGTCAGGGATTTCTCCTTGTGAAAAAGGACGCGGCGCGGCATAAGTCAGACCATATTCTGCCGCGGTTTTTTTAAATTCGGCTGAGTTTTTTACAAGACCGGGAAGACTTTCCTTAAGTTTTCCGATGGCGGAATTTCTTTCCGCCGCGTCTTGGAACGGGATTTCTATACAATCCACTTCGACTTTTGCTTCATCAAAAAATTCATCTTTATTCGCGTCATAATAGGTTTTTGCTTCCTCCGTGTTTACCGAAACTTCGTTTAGGAACGAGTCTTTGTCTATAAAAACGTATGAAAGTGTAACCTTATCCGAAACCTTCCCGAATTCCTCAAATACTTCTTCGTCCGAAACTTCTATGCCGTCAAGCAGGCTTTGCCGGAAAAAGTGGATCGCGAGATTTTCTCTTATTAATTCTTCGAACCGGCGAGGATCTGTTGAAAGGGCGTTGCGGAGAACGTAATTGTATACGGCGGGGTCAAAAACTCCGTTTCTTTGAAAAATGGGATGCTGGGAAATGAAGGAAATAACGTCCTGATTTTTGATTTTCGGCGATTTTCCCCGCGACGCGTTAAGCAGAATTAATCTTTCCCACGCCATATAATTTATCAAAACGCGGTTTTTTAAAATCTGGCTAAAAACATTAAAATTGTTTCCGTGAGAAAAAAGTATCTGGGCTTTTATGCCTTCGGCGCTTTTTTCCAAGTCGCGCGGATAGACAGCTTTGCCGTCGATCTTACCTATCGGTTTCGGGCCGCTTCCCAGATTTCCGACACCCCATAGAACAAACGCGGGAATGATCAGTATGAGAAGAAGGATCAAAGTCCGTTTCGTAAATTTTTTACTCCTGAAAAGTTTCAAAACCATAAAGATACCTTCCTGTATTGGAAACACATGGATAAACGGGAGTAACGTGATTTTTTTATGACAGCACACATTATTATATGACATTCTTAGCAAGAAACAAGAAATTTATTTGTGCCGCGAAATGGATGGTAATACCAATTACGTTAATTAATTGCACATTTTAAACTACGAAATAAGTGCGTGTATTTATGTGTTTAGACTGTTTCTTGGGGACATACGAGATCCCGGGTCAAGCACCGGGGTCGGCTCATGCTACAT
>Ga0268279_1001270_pt1 | contig 14255 bp, 14 predicted proteins | sample saktaG_6_FD_190142 | JGI IMG/M metagenome (GOLD analysis project Ga0268279, IMG submission 190142) | Saline water microbial communities from Sakinaw Lake, British Columbia, Canada - sak_2010_1_5_80m | ecosystem: Environmental > Aquatic > Non-marine Saline and Alkaline > Saline ...
TTTTCCTGACACCATCTAAAAAAATCTTTAAACTTTTCGTGTCCTTTTAAATGGCCCTTAAGACCTGGCAATCCTTTTTGTTTAGCCCAACGCCGATTACCATCAGGAAATAATACAACATGATTAGGAATTTTGTTTTTCATTTAAATACTCTATTTTAATGGGTTCTTTTTCCTGCTGCTTAGCCATAATAAAACCAAAAGCAAAAGAGAAAAGAGAAATCAAAATAATCCCTATAAATAATATTATATCATCTTGATTTTTTTTGACAAAATACCTGATTTTTGTTAACATTTTAATGTATTCTCAACTATATATAATAATATCATTATATGGCAAAGACTAAAGCCACAGGTACATCAAGATTAGGAAGAGATTCAAGAGCTCAATATTTAGGTGTGAAGCTTTTTGCTGGTGAAAAAGCAAAAACAGGAAGCATAATTATTCGTCAAAGAGGAACAAAGTTCATTCCTGGAAAAAATGTAAAAAAAGGAAAAGACGACACGCTTTATGCTATTAAAGATGGAACAGTCAGTTTTAGAACAAAAAGAAAAAAATGTTTTGGTGGTTCTCAAAGAATAGTTAAAATAGTTAACGTTAAATAGATTTAATCTATATTTAAAAAATCCCTTTTCGGGATTTTTTGCTTTTAATCAAAATAAAAATAGGTTTTTTACTTTTCTTCGCTCACCACTATGGTTATTTCTGGTTCTAAATTGTGATCAAATTTAATTTTAACTGGAAATTCTCCTAATTCTTTAATTGGTTCAGCCAAATCAATTTGTTTCTTTTTAACATTGAAACCCATTTTTTTAAGCTCATCAAATATTTTTTGAACATTGATTGATTCAAAAAGCTGACCATCTTCTCCAACCCTAACTGAAATAATAACTTCTTGACCATCAAGAGTTGAAGCAACCTCTTGGGTTGTTTTGAGTGCTTGCTCAGCCTTTTTTTCTCCTGCTTCTTTCTGAATTTTAAGCCATTCCAAAGTTTTATCAGTAGCTATTTTGACTAATCCTTGAGGAATTAAAAAATTCCTGGCATAACCATTTTTTACTTCCTTAATTTCATATCTCTTGCCCAACTTCTCAATATCTTGTAGAAGAATTACTTTCATTGATTTACTATTAAGATATTTTAACGAATTTCTTTAATTATTTCAATAGCTTTATTTAATTGAGAATCAATCTCTTGATCATAATCTTGTTCTGTTATTTCTACTTCAATATCTGGTTTTAACCCCTGATCAGTAATAGAATCTCCATTAGGAGTCAGCCATTTAGCCACAGTTATTTTTAAGGAAGATCCTCCCTTTAATCTTTCTAGCTGTTGAACAGAGCCCTTACCAAAAGATTTCTGTCCGATTAATAAAATTCCTCGATTGTCTCTTAAACAACCAGCTAATATTTCGGAACCAGAAGCTGATCCCTCATTTATTAAAATAACTAATGGATAATTTATAAAATTAGCTGTTCCTTGGGCCAAATATTCTTTTTGCTCCCCATTTCCAAAATCTTCAATAGTTACAACTTGACCTCTTTCTAAAAAATAACCAGCAATATCTTGAGCTACCTCTAAATAACCACCAGGATTGTTTCTTAGGTCTAAAATTATTGATTCAGCCGAAGATGTTAAAATTTCCATTGCAACCATTCCAAAATCAAAACTTGCTTTTTCAGAAAATTGATACAGCTCTAAATGGGCTATATTATCATCTAACATTTCTAATTTCAAAGAAGGAACTTGAATTACTCCCCTAACAACAGGAACCTCTTTTACCTGGCTTACATCATCATGATAAATAGTTAAGTTCACTGTTGTTCCTTTGGGTCCCCTGATTAAATCAACCACCTCATCAAGTGAAAGATCAGCTGTTAAAACATCATTAATCTTTATAATTTTATCTCCAGACCTTAAACCAGCCTTTTGAGCAGGTGTTCCTTCTAAAGGAGCTATTACTTGAAGCTGCCCCTTTCTGATTCCAATTTCCATTCCTACTCCTTCAAAAGTTCCTTTTACGTCTTCAACAAACCTTTTAGTATCATCAGGGTCTAAGAATATGGTATAAGGATCATCCAAAGAATCTACCATTCCTGAAATTGCTCCATAAATCATTTCCTGAGTATCAAAATCTTGTTTATTTACATACTTGGTTTCAAGTTTATGCCAGGCTTCCCAAAGCAAAGAAAAATCAACATCTTCAGGAGGACAAATCTTGCATTCTAACTGACCAAAAGAAAAACCAAAGGCAAAGCTAATTAAAATAGTAAAAGCAGAAAAAATAACAATAAAAGAGTTTCTAATTTTCATATGTGCGCCCAGGAGGAATCGAACCTCCAACCTTTTCCTTAAAAGGGAACTGCTCTGCCTAATTGAGCTATGAGCGCAAGTATATACATTATATACCTTCTTCTTTCAATTTTTTCAAGAGTTCTTTTTGTTTTTTAGTCAATTTCTTTGGAGTCTTAATCACTAATTCAATATATAAATTACCTCTGCCTCTGCTTCCAAAATGAGGAATTCCTTCATTAGCAATGCTAAATATTTTTCCAGATTCAGTGCCAGCTGGAATCTTAAGGATAATTTTTTTCTTGTCTAAAGTTAAAATACTAACCTCGTCTCCCAAGCTTGCCTGAGAAAAAGAAATAGGAACCTGAACAAGCAAATCATCTCCTTTTCTCTCAAAAACAGAATGGGGTTTAATTAAAATTCTAACGTAAAGATCCCCAGGATTGCCTCCTTTTCTACCAGCATGTCCCTTGCCTTCAACCTTAATAATTTGATTAAAATCTACTCCAGCTGGAATAAAAATATCAATCTTTTCTTCCCCTTTAATTCTTCCTTCTCCTTTACAAACATTACAGGGTTTTTCTGGCTTATGCCCTTCACCTCCACACTCAGGACAAATAATATATTCAGTATAAGAACCTATAATTGTTTTTTTAATTTGCTGAACTTTACCGGTTCCACCACAAGAAAAACATTCTTTTATTTTAGTTCCTGGCTCAGCTCCAGTCCCCGAACAACGAGAACAAACAATATTTTTATACAAAACAACCCGCTTCTTCTGTTCTTTTAAAACATCTTCCAAGGAAAGCTCAATATCTATTCTAATATTTTCTCCTTTTTTAAAATTCTTTCTTCCTCTCGAAGTTCTAAAACCAAACATTTGTTCCATCATTTCTTGTAAATCAGTAAAATCAAATTCAAAATTCATTCCTGGGTTTCCCCAGGCCCAATTAAATTGACCTCGAGGATCAAATCCTATTCCACTCGTATCAAAAACCTGACCAAACCTATCATATTGCGATTTCTTCTCTTTATCAGAAAGAACCTGGTATGCTTCATTTATTTCTTTAAACTTTTTCTCATCCCCTCCCCCCTTATCCGGATGGTATTGGTGGGCTAATTTATAATATGCTTTTTTGATTTCTGCCTGAGAAGAATCATGAGAAACGCCTAAAATTTTGTAATAATTTTTCATTTTTCTTTTGGTTTTTCATCCTGGGGCGGTTTTTTATAAATTTCAGCTCCAATCTTTTGTAAAACCTGAGATAATTCTTCAATCTTAGTTTTAATGTCCTCCATACTATCACTGTCTTTAACTTTTTTCAATGCTTCCAATTTAGCTTTAACCTCTTTTTTCACCTCATCAGAAACTTTATCTCCAACTTCTTTTAAGGTTTTCTCACTTGTATAAATTAAATTATTAGCCATATTTTTGGCTTCAGCTAATTCTCTCTTTTTTTTATCTTGGACCGCATGCATTTCAGCTTCTTTTTTCATTTTCTCTATTTCTTCCTTTGCAATACCTATTGAGCCCTCAATCCTGACAGATTGGGTTTTATTGCTTGCCTTATCTTTGGCAACAACAGTTAAAATGCCATCAACATTTACATCAAACTTGACCTCAATCTGGGGAACACCTCTTGGTGAAGGAGGAATTCCATCTAAAATAAACTTGCCCAAAGACCTGTTATCGTTTGCCATTGATCTTTCACCCTGGAGAACATTAATTTCAACCGAGGGCTGATTGTCAATTGCAGTTGAGAAAATTTGAATCTTATCAGTAGGAATAGTGGTATTTTTTTGGATCATTATTGTATTTACCCCACCCAATGTCTCAATACCCAAAGAAAGGGGCAAAACGTCCAAGAGCAAAACACTTTTAATTTCTCCTTCTGGAGACCTCCCCTCTTTTTTTGCTTTTAAAATCTCAGCCTGAATCGCAGCCCCCATGGCAACAACTTCTTCGGGGTTGATTGATTTATTTGGTTCTTTGCCAAACAAATTTTTAACTGCGTCTTTAACCGCTGGAATCAAACTTGTACCACCAACTAAAACAACTTCACCAATCTGTTCTTTAGAAAGCTTAGATTCTTTCAGGGTTTTTTTCACTCTTTCTATGGACTTTTCAATCAAATCTCTGCTTAATTTTTCAAGCTCACTTCTGGTTATCTTGTAATAAAGATGCTTTGGACCAGCGCTATCTCCAGAAACAAAAGGAAGATTAATTTCAGTTTCTAAAGCACTTGATAGTTCAATTTTTGCCTTTTCAGCTGCTTCTCTTAATCTCTGAAGAGCTAAAGGATCTTTTGACAAATCAATGCCTTGGTCTTTTTTAAACTTATCAACCATCCAGTCAACTATTCTTTGATCAAAATCTTCTCCCCCTAAGTGAGCTTCTCCACCAGTAGCCAAAACTTCAACCGTGTCAGGCGAAATGTTTAAAATAGTAATATCAAATGTTCCTCCGCCAAAATCATAAACAAGAATCTTGACTGGCTCTTTTCTCCCAAACCCATAACTTAAAGCAGCTGCAGTTGGTTCATTAATTATTCTTAAAACATTAAAACCAGCAATCTCTCCAGCTGTTTTAGTTGCTTTTCTTTGAGAGTCGTCAAAATTTGCTGGACAAGTAATAACAACATCAACAATATCTTCGCCCAACTTTTCTTTAGCATCAGCTCTAATCTTTTGTAAAACCATAGAAGAAATCTCAATTGGTGTATACCACTTTTCTCCCATTTTAATCTCTACTCCCCCATTAGATTTTTCTCTTGTAGTGTAGGACAAGCGCTTTAATTCTTTTTGAACTTCTAGATCTGAATATCGTCTTCCAATAAATCTTTTTACTGCAAAAACAGTATTTTGAGGATTAGTAACTGCTTGTCTTTTAGCTAAAACACCAATCAATCTTTCCTCGCTTTTAGACAAAGCTACAAACGAGGGTACTAATATTGAACCCTCTACACTTTCCAAACATTTTGGTTCTCCATTTTGAATTGTAGCCATCTTAGTAATAGATGTGCCCAAATCAATACCTAATACTTTTGACATATAATTTTCAAGTTTTTTTATTAATTATAATTTATAAATTATTTCGCAACCCTTACCTTAGCAATCCTAATTACTCTTTCATTAAACTTGTATCCTTTCTGAATCTCTTCAACAATTATCCCCTGCTCTTTACCCTTTACCTTAACTTCACCAATTACTTCATGAAAATTAGGATCAAATCTTTTACCAATAGATTTTATTTCCTCTATTTTCTGGCTCTTAAGAAAATCTTTAATTTGAACCTTGACTTGTAATAAACCTTTTATGTTTTTATCGTTTTTCAACTGTTCTGGCAATTTATTTTCAACCAATTCAAAATTATCTAAAATAGGCAGAATTTTTAAAATCAAATCTATATTAGAATAACTGACCAATTCCCCGATTCTTATTAATTCATTTTTTTTATAATTAATAAAATCTGCTCTTTCCCTTTGCCAACAAGCTAAATATTCGTTTTTTAACTTTTCGTATTCTTGCAACAAACTAATCTTTTTTTTCTTTTTCTCTGCCATATTAAAAGTTCTTCAATATTTCTTTTAAAGAATTAATTAGGGCAATGTTTTTATCGTAAGCCATTCTTTTTGGACCTAAAATTGAAATAACTCCCTCTTCTTTATCTGGAAAACAACATTTTGAAATTATTAGACTAAATTCTGCTGATTTGGGAAAAGGAGTTTCTCTCCCAATATATACTCTGATATTAGAATCAGGCTTAACTTTCTCGATATCTCGTTCAAAACTTTTCAAAAATTTCACAAAATCAGAAACACGACTTGTCTTTCGAAACTCTGGTGCCTGAAGAAGTTCCTCCCAACCCTCTTTCCACAAAAATCTTTCATCAAATAAATAACTAACAGCTAAACTAGAAGATGTAGCGGCTAAAGCCCTTGTAATAGATTGAACAAATCTCAAGGGATCGCCTGACAAATCTTTTATTCCCAAATCTTGTTTCTTTTCAAGAAGCTCTTGTCTTAACAAAATTTTATCTACCAAAAATCGATAAGCTTTATCCGTAGGAATTCTACCAGCCGAAGTGTGGGGCTGAAAAAGAAAACCAAGACCAGTTAGTCTCTGCATTTCATTTCTAATCGTAGCTGGTGAAAGCCCAAAGTTATACTTTTCTTCAAGCCTTTTAGAACTTACTGGTATTGCAAAATCAACATATTCTTGAATGATTTTGTTTAATATTAAATCTTGTCTTTTAATATCTATTACCATAATCTATTCTAAAAAATTAGCGCTCGAACGTCAAGAGTGACAAATATCTAGATATTCAACTTATTAAAATGTGCTAAAATATACTATATGAAAAACACTAGATTAATCACAAACATAATAGCTGTTGCTCTTTTAAGCTGCATGTTCTTTTTAGCCATAACTAGTATGGCTAATGATTCTGTTACTATGGATGAAAAAGCCCATTTACCAGCTGGCTATTCATATTTAACACAGAAAGATATGCGCCTGAATCCAGAACACCCTCCCTTGATTAAAGATTTAGCAGCCCTTCCATTGCTTTTTATTAAAAATATAAACTTTCCCTCAGACATTAAAGCTTGGCAGCAAGATATTAATGGTCAGTGGGAATTTGGTGATCATTTTCTTTTTCAAAGCAACAACCCAACAGATAAAATGATGTTCTGGGCAAGAATACCAATGGTTCTTGTCTTAATGGTATTAGGTTTTTATGTCTTTAAGTGGGCAAAAGAGTTATTTGGAAAAAAAGCTGCCCTACTTAGTTTATTCTTGTTCTCTTTTTCACCAACCTTTCTGGCACACGGAAGATTAATCACCACAGATGTGGGAGCTGCGGCTGGAATCTTTATTGCTACTTATTATTTTTTAAAAGCTCTCCAAGAACCAATTTCAAGAAATATATGGTTAGCTGGAATTGCTTTTGGAATAGCTCAGCTATGCAAGTTCTCAGTAATTCTTTTAATACCTTTCTTTATTGTTTTAAGCTTTGTTTATTGGTTCTTAAAATTAGGCAATCTCAAACAAATTGTTAAAACATTTCTCTTGATAATGATAATTGGTTTTGCTGTTATCTGGCCTCTTTATCAATATCATGTTCTAAACTATCCTGCTGAAAAACAACAAACAGATGCTCAGCTTTATCTTAAAGACTATCCTGGTTTTATTAAAAACCCCATTATCTGGGCATCAGACAAGCCAATCTTAAGACCATATGCTCAATACTTTACTGGCTTATTTATGGTATTTCACAGAGCAGCTTTTGGTCATACTACTTATTTTATGGGTGAGGTATCCAATTTGGGTTGGAAAAAATATTTTCCAATAGTTTATTCTATAAAAGCACCTTTAACTTTTCATATCCTTAGTTTAATCACTATTATATATATTCTTAAATCAATCATATGTTCTAAGAAAAAGTGCAGTCAGAAAATCCAAGAATGGATTAAAACTCATTTCAATGAGTTTGCTATGCTTACCTTTATTGCTATTTATTGGGCTAGCAGTTTAATATCAAGTTTAAACATTGGCGTGCGCCATCTTTTACCAACACTTCCTTTTGTTTTTATATTAATAGGGGGAGCTATAGCTAAACTACTTAAACAACCAAATCTAAAATTAAAAACATTTATTTTAGGATTTTTAATCGCTTATCAGGCATTTTCAGTGGTTTCTGTTTACCCTCATTTCTTAGCTTATTTTAATGAAACTGTTGGTGGACCAGACAATGGATATATTTTTACTGTTGATTCTAATTTGGACTGGGGCCAAGATTTAAGAAGATTAGAAAAATGGACAGAAGAATACCTGCCTGAAGGTAAGCAAATCTATGTTGATTATTTCGGCGGAAGTGATCCAGAATATTATCTAAAAGAAAAATACGTACGATGGCAGTGTACAAACCAAGAACAGGATTTTCCTAAAAATAATTATTTAGCTATTTCAGCCACCTTTTTACAATCAGGGCGTGGAACGCCTATTCCCGAATTAGATTATCCTGCTTTTTGTTATAAATGGCTTGATAAATATCAATTAGTAGAAAAAATCGGTTATTCAATTTTTGTTTACTACATTGACTAGCGATATTTGTAGGGAGCAAAATTATCAAATCTTAACTCAATATATTCTAGGAGTCCCCTATTTTCATTGGGGATTTCTTGTTCTAAAACCTCTTTTAACTTTACTATCTGCCAATCAATATTGTTTTGTGGATTAAAATATATGTCCCAACCATCTCCAGTAGTAAAATTAAATCTTTGTTCAGACACTATTACAACCTCATTGGTTCTAATACCCAAACTATTTCTTAAAGCAGATTCTATATCAAAAATCTGAGAAATTTTAGTAGCATCAATTACTTTATCTCCTAAACTCGAACTTTCCTTCAGAATTAAATTTTTAAGCTTTAATCTTTTGGGTTCTATTTCTAAAATCTCTTCAAAAATTACTCCTTGTTCATCAATAAAAAAACTTTTATCGTCTTGCACAAAAACAGCTATTGGTTTTCTTTCTTCAATCTCTAAAATTAAACTGTTAGGAAGCTCTTTTTTAAAATCAATAGATGAAATTAGGGGAAAAGCTATAAGGATTTGTTTTTTTACTTGATCTGAGTTGATTAAAAAGATGCTTTTAGAAGAAAAAAATAATATCTTTTTTTCAATTAAGTTTTTAACTGTTGTTTCAAGATTTTCCTTAACAACTTTTTGATTCCCAGAAATTTTAATTTGTTTAATTTGGAAAAAATTTAAAAAGTAAACTACATAAAATAAAGTAATTGAAATGAATAAAATTAAAATACCTGGTTTCAAAAAGCGATTTTCAAAAATCGATTTTTTTCTTTTAATCCGATAAGGTTTTCTAATTCTTTTTTTGCGCTTTTTCATAGTCTTCTTTTCATTTTTCTCAATTTCTCAAAAATAAAAATTAACCAGTATTTTTTAGAAACAGGAAAATCTTGAGTTTTAACATAACTTTTTTCATACCCCCCAAAACCTTTTTTAAATAAGCTAAGCCCTGCCCAAGGATGCGATTTTTCTTTTTCAGAAATTATTCCCCAAAAATTAAATACTTTACAGTTTCGTTTTTTAGCTTCTTTAATCGCTTCCCATTGCAAAAGATAAGAAGCCGGAATCTTAGAATGCTTTAAAGAAGAAGCTCCATGATGATAAAACGCTATATTCTGCCAAAAAATAAAAATACCAGAAGCAATGATTTCTTCTTGATATTTTGCCAAAAAAATAAAGATTTGATTGTCTGAGTTAAAAGCAGAAAGCTGTTTTTTCAAAAACTCTAATGAAAAAGGAACAAAATGATGGCGTTTAACGGTTTGTTTGCTTATTTCATTAAAAATCTCAATGTCTTTTAACTCTTTGCTTTGAATTATTTTAATATTTTTATTTTTTAATCCTTGTCTAATCAAATAACGAGTTGTTTTTCTCATACCCATCAAAAGCTCATCTTCAGAAGAGCTAATATCTAATTCCCAACTCAATTCAGGGTGCATATGAATTGGGGCGTTTCTAAAACCTAATTTTCTAAAAATCTCAATGTTTTCTTTGTTTCTTTTCCAAATCGGACTAATTCTGATAAAATCCACTCTTTCTTCTTTTGCAATCTTCTTTAATTCGTTTAATAAAAGTTTTAAAATTTGCGCTTTTTTCTTTTCGCTTTGCTTTTTTATAACTGGCCCGTGTGGTACAAACAAAAAACTACCTCTTTTTGCTTCTATCTTAGTCACCAATGAAGCAACAATTAAATTATTATTATCATAAACACCTAAACGCCAAATTTTATTACCCATTGCTTTTTGAAATTCTCCCCAATTCCAAGATTGAAGAAATGTTTTTTCTCTTGATTGTTCAAAAAATCCCTCCCAAATATTCTTATCTTTTATCTCTTGTATATTCATTTACTAAATTGATAACTTTTTTTGCATCTTTTTGAGAAATATTGATATGGGTTGGTAGGTTGATAATTGACTGACTAATCTTTTCTGCCCTTGGACAACTGTCTAATTGATAGTTCATTTTTTCTAAATCAGTATCAATGGGAACTACTGGACTTTTCCTCCAGCCATCGTCTAGAAAAATCTTTCTTTTCCTAGCCCATTTTAAAATATGGTCAGTATCATTTGTTGTTAAAACGGGATAACGTATAAACACTGGATCAACAATGATTTTCTCTTTATCAAAGGGTAAAATAAAATTATCTTTTTCAATCCCTTTTTGATAAAAAGAAGCTATTTCTCTCCTGTGTTTATTAAATCTCTCTAATTTCTTGAATTGGTTCAAGGCTAAAACAGCTAAAGCATTGGGAAACTGTTTAGGAAATTGCTTAACAAGCTCTCCTTTCTTTTCTTTTCTATAAACTGCTTTGGACAAAATTGAAACTATGTGCAAAAAGCCCAATACAAGTCTTCCCAAAGCAGCGCTTAAGGCATAAGCAGGCATCACAATATAATTTGTCAGTAAAGGATGTAACAGTTGCTGCAAAATCCAAGGATTAGAAGGATATTTTATTCTTTCTTGAAATGCTACAATCTTCTTACCCAATTGATCATTATTAGCAACTGCTAATCCGCCAAAAACAGAAGAAATGATTTTGTCCCGACCAAAGCTGAAAAAACTAGCATCTCCAAAAGTTCCACACAATTTTTCTTTATATCTTGCGCCCAAAGCATGGGCACAATCCTCAATCAAAAACAAATTGTTCTCTTTTGCTATTTTTACAATCTCATCAATCTGGGCTGGCCAGCCAAAACTGTGCTGAATCATTACCACTTTTGAATTGAATGTGATTTTCTTTTTTAAGTCATTTGGGTCAAGGTTTAAAGTATCATCAATATCAACAAAAACAGGCTTAGCCCCTGATTTTAGGATTGGGTTAATTGCTGCGTTACAAGTAAATCCCTGTAATAAAACTTCATCTCCCTCCCCTATTTCAAGAGAGTCTAAGATGGCCAAGAGAGCTGAACGACCACTATTAAAAACAAAAACATTATTTACTCCCAAATAACTTCTGAATTCTTTTTCAAGTTTCTGTATTGAATCTCCTTTTTTCCATCTCCAGGGTTGAAAAATCAATTTAAAGGCTAAAACAATATCATCTTTTTCAGTATTGGGTGATAATGATGTAAAAATTGGTTTTGAAAAAATCATTTTAATTGTTCAATAAGCAGTTTTGGCACCCTGCTTTCTAAAAGAATAATGTCGTTTTCTTTATTAAAATCTTTTATCTTTTCGAAAATTAACTTTGGATTTTCCAAAAACAGTATATTCTCGCTTTTCATCCCCTTTCCAACCGCTCCCTGCTTTATTTCTTTAAACCTTTCCTTGGTGGTAATGATGGCCAGGTCACAAACTTCACCAATCTTCTCACCTATTCTCTTATGGACCTCTTTTGAAACTCTACCCAGCTCAATCAAACAAGGCATAATAATTACTTTTTTACCCTTCCAAATTTTCAAATAATCTAAATGAGCCATAACTCCATTGGGATTTGCAGAATAAGTAGCATCAATTATATTTAATCCATTTTTCCCTTTTTTAAGCTCTATTCCTGGAAATTTATTTTCAATTTTTTGAACAGCTTTTGAAATTTCACTCTCGCTCATTCCCAATTCTCTAGCAACCGCTTTAGCTCCCTCAATGTTCTCTTCTCCAAAAAACTGAGCTTTCTGTCCATAAAGTACTTTCTTAGTTTTTGCTTGCTTATAAAGATCTAAACAATATTTATTTTTTCCATTAAAAAAAGCTATTCCATTGTCTGGTAAACTTTCAATCAACTCAAATTTTGTTTTAATAATATTTTCTTGCGACCCAAAAAGAGCCATGTGTTGTTCGTTAATACCGGTTAAAATACCAATTTTAGGCTGAACAATATCACATAACAATTTAATCCCGCCAAGATTATAAGCTCCCATCTCACAAACAAAAATCTGATGAGATGAGTTTAGCTCATCTAAAATACATTGAGAAATACCAACTTCTGAATTCTGGTGTTCTTTTGTTTTTAAAACCTTATATTTTTTACTCAAAATACTTGCTAAAAGCTCTTTGGTCGAGGTTTTGCCATAACTACCAGCAATACCAATAACTAAAAGTTCTTTAAATTTCCTTCTTTTCTTTTTTGCTTTTCTAATTATTTGGTTTCTTCCTAAAACTGCTAATGGTTGAAAAAACAACACAATTAAAGAAATAATCAAAGGAGTAAGAATGTCAAATGCCAATAATTCAAATAATGGGCGTCTGGAAAAACGCAATGTATAAAATAAAAATCCAAAAGTAAAAGTTAAAACAATTAAAGATAGAAACTGGATTTTTTTTGTAAAAACTGGCTTGATAAATTTATTCGAAATATAACTGCTGATGAATTTTGCTGCTTCCAAAAAATATATAAGAAAAAATATAAATGCAGAAGAAAGAATAATAAAATCTGCAACCGCATCATAAAAACCAAGGGTAACAGAAATATATCCCATAGCAAGGAAAACAAAAAAAATAGCAATCTTAATAACCACTAATAGATTAAATAAAAGCTTTCTCCCTTTTTCTGTCCTAAAATGATTAATAAAACGACTAAGATGATATTCTTTTAACTGCCAAAGATAAAACCAAAACAAACCAGCTTTTATCTGACGAATAAACCAAAAAAAGATTAAAAAATAATAAATCATTTAATTGTTTTAAGAAAACCGTCAATAGCTACTGATAACTCTTCTGGTATTTCTCGATGAGGACTATGCTTAACATTAGGAAAAACCTTTAATTCTGAATTAGGAATTTTTTCTTTGAAAATGTAAGCTGCTTTTAAGGGCACTATATCATCTTTTTCTCCCCAAATTATAAGCGTTCTGGTTTTAATCTCAGAAAGTTCTGGTAAAAGATTTTCACTAATAACTAATTTCAAAGTCTTGCGCATAATTTTGTTAGCCTTGACATAATCTTTATGCCGCAAGAAAAAATAAAATACTTTTCTGGCTAATTTTCTGAACTTTGACAATAATCTTTTAGAAAATAAGGTGTTGCCTAATCTACTCAAACAATAAATCATCTTTGTTTTCTGATCTAATTCCAACTTAATGCCAGATGAATTACACAAAATAAGCGATTTTATCTTTTCTGGGTGTTTTTGAGCAAATTTTATTGATATTCTACCACCAAATGAATGACCCAAAAGAGAAAACTCAGAAAGCTCTAATTTCTTAACCAGCTTCAAAACAAAATTACTATAATCTTCTATATTCCAGGCCCTTATGGGAGTTGTGCTTTCTCCAAAACCAGGCAAATCAAAAACAAACACCTTAAACCCTTTTTTAGCTAAAAACTCTTGAACTTTTAACCAAGATTTAATAGAGCTGCCCCAACCATGCAAAATCAAAATCGGCTCTCCTTGTCCAACTACCCTGAGATTAATTTTTAAGTTATCAATGAAAACAGTTTTTTCCATTACTTAACAATCTTTTTAATTCCCATGTATTTTTGTAAAACATCAGGAATAATAATAGAACCATCTTTTTGCTGATAATTCTCCATTATGACAATAATCATTCTCCCCATAGCCAAAGCAGTCCCATTCAACATATGAACAAATTCTAACTTGCCTTTTTTATTCTTAAACCTGATATTTAATCTCCTTGCCTGAAAATCAGTACAATTAGAAGTAGAATGAGTTTCCCTATATTTATTCTGACCAGGCATCCAGGCTTCAATATCATATTTTTTAGCAGCTGGATCTCCTAAATCTCCAGTACAAATGTTTATAACTTGGTATGGAAGCTTTAGGACCTGCGTCAATTCTTCTTCAATAGACAACATCAACTCATGTTCTTCTTTAGATTTATCAGGATGAGCAAAAGTAAACATTTCCAACTTATCAAACTGGTGAACTCTTAAAATACCTTTGGTGTCTTTTCCATAAGAACCTGCTTCTCTTCTAAA
>Ga0268279_1001271_pt1 | contig 14252 bp, 21 predicted proteins | sample saktaG_6_FD_190142 | JGI IMG/M metagenome (GOLD analysis project Ga0268279, IMG submission 190142) | Saline water microbial communities from Sakinaw Lake, British Columbia, Canada - sak_2010_1_5_80m | ecosystem: Environmental > Aquatic > Non-marine Saline and Alkaline > Saline ...
CAACTTTTTTCACATTTTCTTCATTAACTTCTTTTTCAAGTTTGTGCAACAAAAGTGCCGCATGTATATATTCCATTTATTTTTCCTCTCCCTCATTTTCTTTAGGAGTTTGAATTGTTTCATCTTTTTTGATTTCTTCTTTTTGTTCTTCTTCAACTGCTTCTTCTTCAGTGTTTTGCAAAGGAATGTGGTCTGCTTCTTCTGCAGGTTTAAGATTTCCCAATACTTTTTCATGTAATCCTGCTTTTCCAATTAAGAATTTGATTGTATCTTCACTTGAATATCCAATTTCAATTGCAAAAGGAAGTGCTTTTCCATAGGCTGTTTTTAATTCTTTTACTGTTCCTTCTGGGTCAATATTCAGTTTTGCATAAAATTTCCCTTCTTCATTATCAAAAGAACATAAAGGAATAAATCCTACTGAGAAGGGCTTAATATCTAATTTACCCATAAGTTCTGCAGCACCTCGAGATATCTTTTCCCCTTCTTTAGCAATTACTTTTGGTTCTTTGATTGTTATCTTTCCTTTTTCTATTTGAATTTTAATTCCTAATGCTCCAAGTTCACTTATTGCTGGACCAGGAATTAAATCAGTTGGACCTGCAGGAACTTCAATATCTTCAGGAGCTTCTTGACCTGCTTTTCCTTTTGAAGGGCTTTTACTATTTAATAACTCACCAGCCAATTCAAAAGAATCTAAATCAGAGAATAAAATAGCTACACTATCTTCAACTTTTTCCTTAAGATCTTTAATAGCTTCTTTACTAGAAGAGTCTAATGCTCTAAGAATTAAATTTTTCTTAGGAACTTTAACAATAGCTTTCCCCCTGAGTTTCTTACCAATCTCTTGAAATTGAGATGCAGGAAGATTTTTTATAGAAGTTATTAGAATTGTCTTTTTAGTTTCTATCAACTTCTTTAATTCATCTACAGTTTTTACATTTTTCTTGTTTGGTTCTCGTTTTGGGATATTTTTTTCAGATTTCATTTTATCTTCAATTTTTGAGGTTTAGTCATTGTGAATTTTAATTCAATATTCTTTATGTTTTCTTTATCTCTTGGAAGCTCCTTAATAAGTGCATTATAAATTACCTCAAGATTTTCAAGAAGATCTTCATCTTTCATACTATATTTTCCTACAGGAACTTTAATGCTCGCTTCTTTTATCTTTATCTTTAGAATATTATTAACTTTCTTTTTCAAATCAAGAATTGCTTTTTCATTAGCATCCATTATAATCCCCAATTGAGGAGAAGGCATTTTTCCAGCAGGACCTAACACCCTTCCAAAAGTAGTTGCAACTTTTGGCATTAAACTTGCTTGAGCAATAAAAAAGTCATATTTACCAACCAAATCTTTTAATTTCTTTTTATCAGTATATTTTTTGAATTCTTCAAAAGTAATAGTGTCTATATCTTTATTTTTTACTTCTAAGAAACCTGCAACCTTTTTGTCTTTTATTTTATGAGGAAGAGTTATAATAAAATTTAACTGACTTTTTTTAGTATCAAATTTTTGTAGATTTACAATTAAATCCAGTGTTTGATCAAACTTTCTTTCTTTTTCTTTTCTTAATTCTTCTAAGGCTTTCTTTAGTTGTTCTTTAAGTTCCATCTTACTATTTACCTCCCAAATTATGCGCCACGAACATAGAAAATATCTCGCAACGATATGGTTCAATCGGTATTTTTCTGAGATAATTGAGCTTTATAAAGTTTTAGTTCTATGATATTTTTTTGCAATAATCTCAACTATTTTTTTACTTTCTCCAACATATTCTAGAGGATTTGTTATTTTTATAATTGTTTCTGCATCTAACCGGTTTGTTACTTCTTCACTCTCTAAAACAACTTCAACAAAAGGAATTTTTTTATCCCAAGCTTCTTTTGCTAATTTTGCAGTTAAATTGTGGGCCTCGCTTCGAATCATTGGATTTTTTGTTCTTCTTTGATCTGTTAAATAAGTCATTACTTGTTGGGCTGTTGGGCACCCAAAACTTCTTAAGACTCTTTCTTTGCTTACATCTTCATTTAATTTAATCCAATAAGATATATTCGCAATCCTTCTTATACCATGGTCTAAAAATTTAAATCCATCTTCAAAATTAAGTCTCATATTCGAAGAAGCTGATAAATCTCTACCATAATACATTTGACAATTAGATAATCCTGTAACATTTAATCCCCTAAGATAATTTCCTATAGACATTGTTTGTTCTTCTGCTGTTGGGTTTCCATTTTTTGAATCTTTGTGAGGCATTGCAGATGAACCTTTTTTTCTTCTTGGATTTGCATTCACAAAAATATTCCTATCATCGCCTCTTCCTTGTTCAAGATATCTTGCTATATTATTTAATGTTTCTCCTGTCCTTGCCATGGCATAGGTAATATCTGCTTCAAATTCTAAACCTGGAACTTGAGCAGGCGCATCCATGAAATTAATTCCAAGATTTTTACAATATTCTTTTTGTAACATAAGTCCATCTATTTCTAAAGCTGTTGCAGAATGGTGATTCCCTGTTGCATCAGCCCACTTACCAATTACAGAATTTTCATAAACAAATTTCATAAATTTTAAATTTGATTGAAGCATTTCTGCATAATGGCTTAAAGGCCTTCCGGCAACTGTGGGTAATGCATCATACAAATGAGTTTGGTCCATATGTGGAATGTCAATCCATTCTAAAGATTTTTCTATTAAAATATCTCTTAAGTTTTCTATTGAATTTATAATCACCTCAAGAGATTTTTTTAATTGAAGTGCTTTTGCTGGTTGGGTTGTATCTGCACTTGTTTTTGCTTTATTGATGTGTATTCCCGCTTCTTTGCTTACTTTTTCTTCTAAAGATTTGTTTAACGCAATAATATCATGTCCTGTTTCTTCTTCTATTTCTCTTATTCTATTTGGATCAATGTATTTAAGAGAAGCCTTTTCATATATTTCTTCAGCATATTTTTTTGGGATTATATCTGGATATAAAGAAGAAAGAGTTAAAGCTGCTTGACCTTGAACTTTTAGGCCATATTCAAAGGTTTTTTCATCTCCCCAAAGATCTATCATCTCTTTTGTACCATATCTTCCTGCAGCTAAATTAGCAGGGTTTGGTTTGTAATCTTTTGGGAATCTGGATTTTGGAAGTGTCTTCTCCATAATTTTTTATTGTTTTTTAGTTTTTATTTATTTGTATTATATGCCATAATATAAAATTAAAAGGTAAAATAAGGATTCTTATGAACTACAATAATCCTTAAAAACCAAAAGCATATTTGTTTAATATGAGCTTTTTAGTAAAAGAATATTCTGTTCCCTTCTTAGGAAAGATAGAGTTAATAGAATCTTCAGGTTATGACTCGTCCATTAATGGAGCCTATTATGCTAAAAATGAGAAATTAGGGGAATTCTGCAAGAATTGTAAATCTGTTGAAGAAATAATAACAAAAGTGGGGGAAAAAGTTAAGAATTATTTTACAGAACAAAAGGTATCTACAGAAGTAAATATAGAGAATAAAAAAAGAAAAATAGATAAATTAGAAACTCTTCTGGGCAATTTTCCTAATGCCGAAGAAAATGGAAAAATTGAAGAATGGCTTAAAAAATATCAAACAGAAAACCCTCTTCAGTTAGAATATCAAAATGCAGAAAGGCAAAAGGAGAATAAAAAATAAATGGAACTTCTAGCTTTACTATCAACTGGAAAAGGAACATGGGGGCAAGTTTCTGGATTAATGACTCATGGAGAATGGGATAATGTAATTCTTATTGGAAGTGATTTTGCAAAAGATTTTAAACATGATAAAAAATTTGAGTTTATCAAAGTTGATTTAGATAAAAAATTAAAAGACCTTAAAGAAGATTTTTCACAAAAAATAAAAGGAAAGATTAATGGAACAGAAGTTGCAATATCTCTTGCTTCTGGAGATGGTAAAGAACACATGGCATTAATATCAGCATTGATTAATTTACCAGTTGGAATTCGTTTAGCTGCTTTGACTAAGGAAGGAGTTATTGATTTGTAATCAAATCTCGCTCTTTTTAATCTTCATATCTGATTTATTTTTTCCTAAAACATAAGCACGACTTCTTTCATGTTTATCTAACAAGTTTAATCCTGTTTCTTTTGTCAACTTGTTTACAAAATCCATCATCTCTTTATTTGTGGGCATTCTTTCATATCCCAGCCTTTGTCTTGCAGAGCCAACACTCATAAATCCTTTAACATGCACAAATTTTGGGTTTGCTTTTTTAATTAATTCTGCATATTCTTTAACATGTTCATTTTCCATATTTAGATTTTTAACTAAGTTCATTCTAACAACTGTTCTTGATTTTAATTCAGATAAGATTTCTAATGTTTCATTTAATTTATCCCAAGCATTTTTTATAGAACTTCTATGGAATTTAATATACAAGTCCTCGTTTGGAGAATTAACAGAAATAGTTAATTGAGTTGGAAGCTGTTTTTTATCTTTAAGTTCTTTTATTTTTTCAGGATATAAACCATTAGTAACGAGGAAACTTGTTTTACTTCTACTTCTGATTTCAGTTATAAGCTCGCCTATCTGGGGATAAATAGTTGGTTCTCCTGAAAGAGATATAGAGAAATGCATTGGTTCTTGAGCTTCTTGCCATTTTTTCATATTTACTTTACTAACTGTTTTATGTTTAGTTTCTGGAAGAATCTTAAACCCTTCTAATAATTTTTTTTGTGCTTGAATACACTCATCAACAATTTCCTTTGGAGAATTAGTTTTTCCTTCCATTTTATCTCCTATTGTTAATTCAGTTGCTCTCCAACAATGCACACATCTATTAGGACACCACATTACAGCAGGAGTCATTTGACAGCACAAATGAGCTTTTATTCCATAAAACTGTTCTTTAAAACAAACTCCTTCATCTCTAAGAGAATTTTTTGTCCACCTACAAATTTGAATTGCAGAATGTTTCCCAACTAATTTATAGTGTTGCTTTTTCAAAGTTTGTTTTATTTTTTCAGGGATCATCTTTGCAAATTTATACTATCTTTAATGCCTGGCTATTTTTATAATATCTTTGTAAATAATCTTCCTTAGGTATTAAGCCCTCTTTTAATAAAAAAGGGTCAATAATTTTTCCATCTTCTTCAAGAACATAGTGGACTTTGTAATTGCTAAGGACATGTTCAACAAAGAATCCTGGATTTTCTCCCCAAGGATTAAATATATTTATGATTCTTTTAATTCTTGCTTTGGGGTGTTCCTGATTTATTAATTTCTTACAAGTATAATAATAATTAGATAAAATACCTCCAGGAGTCTTATTTTCAGTTGTTATGTTAGTTAAATCCATTCTTATTTATAATTTAACAAAATTTAAGTGGTTTTAAATCTTCCCAAGATTTAGAAAAAACTAATTGCCCACAAAACCATAAGCAACAATAATAAAAATAAGAAGAACCGAGTCACAAATTTAGATGTCTTTTCTGCTTTAGCTTTACTTTTTGTTAATCCTAAAATAGTTAGATAAAAGAATCTTCCACCATCAAAGATTCCTACAGGGAGCATATTAATTAATGCAACACTAAAACTAATCAAAACAAGCCACCATAATAAATTATAAATAAACCAAGCTGCTTCAAATTTAGATTCATAGTGAATATTTATTTTTTTAAATGAAGACATAAAATCTATAACTTTTCCCATAACTCCTGATCTAGATGTATCTCTAAATCCAACCCCTAGATAACCAGGACCCTCTTCATTAGGGTTTTCTCCTAATATGATGTTGTAACTTTTAATATCCTTTTCAACAATAGTTTTTATAATAATTTCATCCCCTGGAGAGTATTTTGAAAGTTCTACTTGAAAAATATCTAAACTAGTAATTTTTACATCATTAATATTTGTTATCGCACCTTCTAATCCCACATTTATTGCAGGAGAATCATAATATAAAAAAGTATAATTGTATATTTTTCCTTGAGTATCTAGGAACTCCTTGGTGGAGACATAATTGCGATTCTCTGTTTGAATTTTATTTAATCCTTCTTCATTTATTAGATTAGAAACTTTCTCATAAGTAGCATTTGTGATTGCCACTCCATTAACCATTGTAATTCCTTCTATTCCCACAACATCATAAGCATAATCATCAAATATTAATCCTGTGGGGGCAAAAGATAAAGAAAAGAATAACCACATTATTATAAAAAAGAAGATTGTAGTTAATATATTTGAAAAAGTTCCTGCAGCTAATACAGCCATTTGTGAAAATTTACTTTTCTTTTCCATATTTTTTTCATCCAATTCAACAAATGCAGCTAAGAAAATAGGAAGAAAAAATGGGAAAAATCCAAAACCTGTTTTCTTAATCTTTACTTTGTTTAAAGACGCAAAAATACCGTGGGCAAATTCATGTGTAACAGCAATTATTGCAATTATTACAATCCAATATGTAAAATAAAAAGGAGGTAAACCAAGATTAGGGACAATTTTATCAATGTATGGAATCAAAGGCATTATGGGCGGAATTGCTATTGCCCGAACTAATTGCAAATTAGTAGTATAGATATAAACGATCTTCCCAATAAGATATAAAACACCAATCATTAATAAATAACCCATCCCAATAGAAACATAACTTAATTTTGTTAGTAATTTTTCATACTTTTTACCAACTTTATTAATAAGCTTTATTCCCCAATTAGCTCTATATAAAAGTAAAAGTCCTTGTCTTTGAATATTCTTTTTTTTTCTATATAAAAACACAGCTAAGAAGATTAGAAAAATTGCTAGGAACATTAAATCATAAACAGCTAAATTCATTTTATCACTACTTTTTCTTTAAAGGACGAAATGCACTTTTTTTACATTTTCTGCATTTAACTTTTCCTTTGAGAATTTTTTGAGGATCTGATCTAACTTTTGTTTGGCATTTTTTGCAAACAAATATGTTCTTAAATATTCTATCTTGTGCTTCTTTTATCTTTGCCATGATTATATTTTCCTTTCGTTTGGCCCGTCAGAGACGAGCGAATGAAAACTTATTAAAGTTTTCTTTTTGCTATTTTCTCACCTTCAATATCCCAATATTCTACATTTGAATTTACTTCTAATTCCGACCTAATCTCATCTGAACAAGGTATGTTCAATGTTTCAAAACTTTCTAAGTCCATAACACTAATATGGTCTCCTGTCGAAAGTACTTGCCCCTTTCTTTTATCAACTAATGGGACTTCTAATCTGTCATGTCCAGGAATAACAAAAACTTTCTTTTGTCCTGTGATTATTCCCACAGCTTCTATTCTACATTTAGCATGTCCATGTTTACCAGTCTTACTAATATCAATACTCTTTACAGTACAAGGCACGCCTTCTACAATTATATTTGTACCTACTTTTGCTTCAGTGGCATTAATAATTTTTAAAACCATAATACATTCAAAAAAAATAGATTTATAAACATTTTTACTTAGGAAATTAGATGAAACTTCAGAAAAAAGACTTTATTGAAATAGAATTTACTGCAAAAGTAAAAGATGGAGACATTTTTGATTCAAATATTAAAGAAGATTTAAAAGGAAGAGACATTCAAACAGAACTCAAACCTTTTACTTTTTGTTTAGGAGAAGGCATGTTTCTCCAGGGAATTGAAGATTTTTTAATAGGAAAAGAAATCGGAGAGTATAAAATTGAATTATCTTCAGAAAAAGCATTTGGAAAGAGGGATGCAAACTTAGTGAAGATGATGCCTATGAAGATCTTCATGGAACAAAAAATAAATCCTGTTCCAGGGATTATGTTTAATTTTGATGGAAGAATAGGAAAAATACTAACTGCTACAGGAGGAAGAGTAATGGTTGATTTTAATAATCCAGTTGCAGGAAAAGATGTTGAATATAAGGTAAAGGTTTTGAAAAGAGTTGAAGATATAAATGAGAAGGCAAAAGCATTAATAGAGTTCTTATTTAAGAGAGATTTGAAATTTGAGATAAAAGATAAGAACCTGGTTATTGAGGTGGAAAAGCCAATGAAACAATTTATTGAGATGTTTAAAGAGAAATTTAAGGAAATGCTCAATTTAGATTTAGAAGTTAAAGAGATAAAAGAGAAAGAGAAGAAAGATTAATTATCCAAAAGGTTAGTCATAATCCAATAATTTTTTTAATTACATTTTTAAATTTTATATAAAAATCTTCGTTTCTATTTTCAACATAATCTAATTTTCTCTTTTTCAACTTTTCTTCCCACAAACCAAGGTGTCCATAAACAGATTCTCTAAAATTATACCATTTTTCCGAGGAGTCTTTTCCAGGTTTTCGGCTATTTACTTTTTTAACTTTTACAAATTTTGGGAATTTACCATCTCTTTTTGCTTTTCTAATTAATTCCCTATATTCTAAATAATGTTCTGGAAAGGTTACAATCCCCACTCTTTCCCCCCCTTTTAACATCTTTCCCAATTCAAGAATATCTTCTTCGCTGTCTTTGCCTTTCATAATGTATATTTTTTTTATATTTCCCCCTCTTTTTTCAAATTCTTCTGCAGCAATTTGCCCCTTTTGCCGTAACATTTTTTCAGAACCATCTGGAATTAAGAGGTAATCTAAACTCTTTTTGCTTGTAAAAATTAAGATTGAAGCTAACAAAAGACCAATTGTAATTAAATTCAGAGGGAGAAAACTTATGTTAAAATTCTCTCTTGCAACATTCCCTGTAGAATTAAACTTTTCGAAAAAGAAAACTACAAAAGCCAGAATTAAGAATATAAAACCAACCTTTTTTCCCATAAATTAACTAATAAGAACTCCTATAAAAATTTAATCATCCTAAAAAATCATAATAATTCTTTATGCGAAAGACTACGTCTGCGAGCATTTTAATTTATATTAAAAGAATTAGTGAATTTACCACAATAATTCTTATAAAGCATTACAAACTCTTTTAGATATGGATGATATTTACACTTCAGGCGAAAGAAATATTTCTCAAGAAGTTCATTCAGACCTATCACCAGAATTAAGGTCTATTGATCAAGAATTAGCAGAGTTATTAAAGAAGCAAACAGCAAAGATAAAAGTTGTTGGTGTTGGTGGGGGAGGAGGAAATTCTTTAAGCAGAATGAGGGAAATAGGGATTAAAGGAGGAGAACTTATTGCTATTAATACAGACGCTCAAGATTTATTATATACTAATGCAGATCAAAAGATTCTTATTGGAAGAGAATTAACTCAAGGTTTAGGAGCAGGAAGTAATCCAAAAGTTGGTGCAGAAGCAGCAAGAGAATCAGAAACAGAAATAAAAAAGAAGATTTCAGGAAGCGATATGATATTTATAACATGTGGTTTAGGGGGAGGAACAGGTACAGGAGCAGCTCCGGTTGTTGCAGGTTTGGCAAAAAAGCAAGGTGCTTTAACAATAGGGGTTGTAACTCTACCTTTTACAATTGAAGGAAGAAAAAGATTAGAAAATGCATCAGATGGTTTAGAAAGAATGGAAGCAGTTGTTGATACTTTAATAGTAATTCCTAATGATAAACTTTTAGAATTAGCACCTGAATTACCTCTACATACTGCATTTAAGATTGCAGACGAGATTCTAACAAACGCAGTTAAAGGAATAACAGAACTTGTAACAACAAATGGGCTTGTTAATTTGGATTTTGCAGATGTAAGAGCTGTAATGCGTGATGGGGGGGTTTCATTAATTGGAATGGGGGAATCAGATAGTGGCCAAAGAGCAATTGAAGCTGTTGAAAAAGCAATTCAAAACCCTCTTTTAGATGTTGATATTTCAGATGCAAGTGGTGCTTTAGTAAATGTTATCGGAGGACCTGATATGAGTCTTGATGAATATAAGTTAATAATTGAAACAATAGGAGATAGATTAGATCCAAATGCAAAACTGATTGGAGGAGCACAGATTGCAGATGATATGGAGAAATCAATTAGAGTTTTATTAATAGTTACAGGTGTTAAAAGCGCGCAAATTCTTGGGCACGGAGAGTCTTTAGAATCTATAAGGCATGGTGAGATAGAGGATGAATTAGGAATTGAGTTTTTTGAATAAACCTTAAAAACCCTAGATATTTCTTTCAATTATGAAAACATTCACAAAAACAAAATCATTTTTAATAAAATGTAGACGTGTTTGGCACACTTTAAAAAAGCCAACAAAAAAGGAATTTGAACAGATTACAAAAGTGTCTGCAATTGGAATTGCAATCTTAGGTTTGTTAGGATTCTTAATTTCAATGATTATGAAAGCATTTGTCTAATAACAATAATTTTATAAACTCAAATTATCAACTAATTATATCTATTCCTAAATATTTAAGGGGTAGATGGAACCAGATACAAATGATATTTATTATTAAGGTAACAACAAACAAAGAAGAGAGAGCAGTAGATATGATCTCTGATAGAATTGAAAAAAAGAATATTAATGCATATTCTGTTTCACGTCCTCACGGATTAAGAGGGTATATTCTTTTAGAAGCAGAAGACAGAGATTCAGCAGAAGAATCTGTTTTTAATTTACCCTATGTTAAAGGAATTATTGGGAAAACAATAGGTTATGAAGAAATAAAAAATATGATAGAACCTTCCACAACTTCTATAACAATTAAAGATGGAGATTTAGTTGAGATTCTTTCAGAACCTTTCAAAAAAGAAAAAGCAAAGGTTTTAAGAATTGACAAACAAAAAGGAGAAGTAGTAGTTAGTTTGCTTGGAGCAGTTGTTCCATTACCAGTTACAATTAAATTAGACAATGTTAAAGTAATAAGAAGAGAAGAAGGAGAAGATGAAGATGAATAATTTAATAGGAAGTATATATTATCAGATTAAACTAAGCATGGTTGATAGAAAACTGACAAAAAATGCAGAGGAAATGAGAGATTACTTAGAAGAAAATAAAGCAGATTCAGAAAAACTTGAATCTTTTAAATATAATAGTATTCATTTAGAACAATTAAAATTGATTTCAAGAAGAACATATTTAGAAAATAAATTAAATTGTCCAACAATAATTAGAATATGATAATAAAACTCTTGGCTGAAGGCGGAGACATGAAACCAGGACCAGCACTTAGTCAAAAAATAGGTCCTTTAGGAATAAATGTAGGCGAAATAATTTCCAAAGTCAATGAATCTACAAAAGACATGAAAGGATTAAAAGTACCAGTAGAACTAGATGTTAATCCCACTACAAAAGAATTTACTGTACAAGTTTTCTCTCCACCTGTTTCAGAATTATTAAAAAAAGAATTAGGCATTGAAAAAGGATCTGGAGAGCAGAAAAAGCTTCAAGTTGCAAATGCTTCAATAGAACAAATAATCTCAGTATCTAAAACAAAAATTCAAAATTTATTAGCTAATGACCTTAAGTCAGCTGTTAAATCTGTTGTTGGAACATGCGTAAGTTTAGGAATATTAATAGAAAATAAATCTGCAAAGGAATTTGAACAAGAAATAACTGAAGGAAAATATGACAAACAAATTCAAGAAGAAATTACAGAAACTTCTGAAGAAAAGAAAGCAGAATTAAAAAAACATTTTGAAGAAGTTAGAGAAGAACAAGATAAAATAATCAAACAAGAAAAAGCAGCTAAGGAAGCTGAAGCAGAAAAGAAAGATGAAGCTACTGCAGAAGCACCAACAGAAGAGAAACCAGAAGAAAAGAAATAGCTTTATAAATTCCTATGGCTCTTAATTTCTAAGGGGCTGTGGGCCAGTTTGGTTAAGCTTCCAGGTTTGGGACTTGGTGACCCCGGTTCAAATCCGGGCAGCCCCATTTATATTAAAATGACTTCAAAATCAAAAAAATCAAAAGCAGCAGGACGTTTTGGCGCAAGATATGGAAAGAGAACGAGGGTAAAATTAGTTAAAGTAGAATCAAAACAAAGAGTAAAGCAAAAATGTCCTTTTTGCGAAAAGTTAGGAGCAAAAAGATTATCTAACGGAATATGGAAATGTTCCAAATGTGATAAGAAATTTGCTGCAGGAACTTATCATTTAGATTAAAATGGCAAACTATAAATGTTTCAAATGCGGGAAAAAGGTTACTAGTACTAACCTTGATAAAAGATTTGTATGCCCTTTTTGTGGAAGTAAAATCTTCTATAAGCCAAGAACCAAAGTAAAAAAAGTAAAAGCCGAGTGAGGTTTATTAAGATAAATGGCAGACAACAATAAAATCCAAGAAATGCAATTTTTAGAGCAAAATCTTCAAAATCTTATCTTTCAAAAGCAAGCTTTTCAAATGGAATTATCAGAAACTAATTCTGCTTTAAAAGAAATAGGTAATACAGGAGAAGAGATATTTAAGATAATTGGGCAATTAATGATAAAAGTAGATAAATTAAACATTAAAAAAGAACTAGAAGATAAGAAAAAAGTGTTAGATTTGAGAGTTAATGCAATTGAAAAGCAAGAAACCTCTTTGACAGGACAATTAGAGAGACTTAGAGAAGAAGTTGCAAAATCTGTAAATAAATAAAACATTACAAAAAAATTACGAAATCTTTATAAATCTCAGCAAGTTAAAATTGATATGTTAAGAAGAATAAGAGATGCTTTTTCAAGTTCTGTTGGAGATGAAATTACTAATCCAGATTATCTTGAAATTGATTTAGAACAAGAAGAAAAAGAAAACAAAGTTCTGGTTAAACTTTTTGTATTAAAACAATATGAAGATGTTAACGCTGTGCTTAATGCTTTAAGAGAAGGATATACTATTGCCATCGTTGATATAAAAATTTTAAGACAAAAAGATCCTATTGAGTTAAAAAGAGCTGTTTCAAAGATAAAAAAGACAGCAGATGCTCTTGAAGGAAGTATTGCTGGTTTTGGAGAAAACACAGTTATTGTTACTCCGTCTTTTGCAAAGATATCAAAAGAACCAGACAGAGTTCCAAAAGAAGAAAGAAAGTTTGAAGATTATTAATTCTCAAAACATTTAAAACTATTATATTTCTGAACTATTCATGGTAAATACAATATTTGTATCTGCAAAGTCAAAAGCAAACCTGAATAAATCCAAAATAAAGCAACTCTCAAGAAAGCTTCCAAAAGACATAGTTATTGCATATTCTATCCAATATCAAGAAATTGCATTTGAAATAAGAAAAATATTAGTAAATCATAATATTCTCAAAATAATTCAAATTTTAGGATGTAGTCAGCCAAAATTCCCTAAAAATACAAAAGCAGCTTTATTAATAGGATCTGGTAGATTTCATGCAGTTTCTTTAGCCTATGAAACAAAACTTCCTATTTATATACTGGAAAAGAACCAGTTAACTAAGATTTCAGAGAAAGATATTGAATTATATGAGAAAAAGAACAAGGCATCATATTTGAAATTCCTTAATACAGATGAGGTGGGCATATTAATATCTACAAAACCAGGTCAAGAAAATCTTCAAAGAGCTTTAAATCTTAAAAAGAAGTTAAAAAAGAATTCTTACCTTTTTGTTAGTAATGCTATTAATATAGCAGAGTTTGAGAACTTTGGATTAGATTGTTGGGTAAATACAGCTTGCCCAAGGCTCGATATGGATAGCCCAATAATCAATATTAATAAGATTAAACTTTAGCAATAGAGAAAACTACTTTTAATGCCACAATAATTGTTGCAGGGACAAATAAAGCTAATAAGGCAGCAAAAGTTGAAGAAACAGCATCACCTATTCCAATACCTATTAAAGAACCGACCACGCTTTCCATCCCAAATTTACTAACAATTACTAATATAGCTCCAGCAATCATAAAGGTGTGAGAATCTTTACTTGTAACATTCATAGCCCCTACTATTATACCGAGAATAACTAAAACACCATAAATCTGTGCACTAAACCTAGATAATTCAGGAATTGGAATTAAAGTTGTACCTATTCCAATAACAATTGCTAGGATAACACCTATTAAAAAAGCCCATGCACCCACAGAATTTTCTTCAGATCTAATAACCATCTTTTTAATAATAAAGATAAACACCGAGGATATTTAAACTTTTTGAAACAACTAGTTTTAGAATATATTTTACATCATCGAAAACTTTATAAACCCCCGTAACTCTCAAATGACTACAAAATGAAAGCCAAAACATTAAGTTTAATGACTTTAAGCATTTTAGCGTTGGTATTAGTTATTGGATTAACTAGTGCTACATTAACATTAAATTCTATCTCTGTTAATCCTAGTGTAGATACAAGCAAAGGAACTTTTGATTTGACTTTTAATTTAACAAATGAAGATATATTACCAGGTGCAA
>Ga0268279_1001272_pt1 | contig 14236 bp, 14 predicted proteins | sample saktaG_6_FD_190142 | JGI IMG/M metagenome (GOLD analysis project Ga0268279, IMG submission 190142) | Saline water microbial communities from Sakinaw Lake, British Columbia, Canada - sak_2010_1_5_80m | ecosystem: Environmental > Aquatic > Non-marine Saline and Alkaline > Saline ...
CCAAAAAAGACAATGACTGGATTTATGAAATCGAAATCACTACTAACCGGCCTGATTGCCTGGCTATTTATGGCATTGCTCGGGAATTATCAGCCATTTTGCCTCGCTTTAGCATTAAGGCCAAACTTCAACCATTAGAATTAATTGAAAAAATAAAACCGGAGAGGTCAATTAAGCTTGACGTAAAAATTGCTAAAACCTCGCTTTGTCCTCGATTTACCGCTTTAATTTTTGACAACATTATTGTTAAACCCTCTCCAAAAATCGTCCGCGATCGACTAGAAAAATGCGGAATCAGAGCCCTTAATAATGTTGTTGATATTTCCAATTATTTAATGTTAGAACTTAATCAACCAATGCATACTTTTGACTATGACAAGATTAAAAAGGCTAAAATGATTTTACGAGAAAGTCGGTCAGGAGAAAAAATTACCACCCTTGATGGCATAACGCGCGATCTTCCAGAAAAAAGTATGATTATTGAAGACGGCAGTGGTCGAATTATCGACCTTTGCGGTACCATGGGCGGAAAAAACTCTGCTGTTGATGAAAACACCAAAAGAGTCTTATTGTTTGTCCAAACCTATGATCCGATCAAAATCCGTCAAGAATGCCAACGCTTAGCTTTTCACACCGAAGCATCTTTAAGGTTCGAAAAGGGGGTAGAGCCAGAGGGAGTCATGCCGGCAATGAAAAAAGCCATCTCTCTATTTGAAAAAAACTGCGGCGCCAGAGTGGCCAGTAGTTTAATCGACATTTATCCTAATCCATCAAAGTCAAAAACTGTCAAAATATCACTTCGATTAATCAAACAACAACTAGGAGTAGAAATTTCTCTAAAAGAAGTTATCAAAATTCTCGAATCACTTGGTTTTAAAGTTCTAAATCGTAATTCTGAAACTGTTTCTGTAAAAGTTCCTAGTTGGCGAACGAATGATATTTCTATTCCTGAAGATTTGGTTGAAGAGGTGGCCAGAATTTACGGCTATCATCAACTGCCATCACTTCTTCCCACCGGTGATTTTCCTGAGCCAGTTTTAACAAAAACATTTTATTGGGAAAATAAAATCAAAGACGCCTTGAAAAATTGGGGCTTTACCGAAATTTACAGTTACTCAATGCAATCTAAAAATTTAATTAAGAAAACAGATCTAAGCCCGGAAAAGTGTTTAAAAATCAAAAATCCTTTAACCAAAGATTTAGAGTATATGAGAACGAGTTTAATTCCTTCTATTTTACAAGCTATTAGTAAAAATCAAGATAATTTTGAAGCAATTAAAATCTTTGAATTAGCCAATATTTATTTACCTCGAAAAAACAAATTACCTGAAGAAAAGCCAATTTTAATCGGCGCTTTAACCGGAAACAAATTTTATGAAGCTAAAGGAGTAACAGAAGCATTACTAGATGAGTTGGGGATAAAAAATTATTCTTTCAAACCATACGCTATTTTCCATAAACCATACGCTAACCTCTGGCATCCAACAAGAACAGCGCTAATCATTAAAAACAAAGAGTTGCCTGGTATTGTTGGTGAAATCCACCCCAAAATTCTTACCAACTTCGGAATTAAAAAAGGAATAACGGTTTTTAACCTTGATATCGCTCAATTATTCGAAATGGCAACAATGGAAAAAACATATACCCCTATTCCTAAATATCCAGTTATTACAGAAGATCTTTGCTTTATTGTCAAACCAAAAACTCAAATAGGAAATTTAATTCGATTAATCGAAGAAGTTAGTCCAATTATTCGAACTGTTAAATTAATTGACAGTTTTGATAATCAAAGAACACTTCGCATCGCCTATCAACATCCGGAACGAACATTAAAGGATAAAGAAGTAAAGAAAATAAGAGAAATAATAATCAAAAAGGTGAAAAAAGATTTAAATGCTGAGCTTAAGGCGTTGGGGTAGGGGAGAGTATTAATGTCGGTGTTAAAGAAGGAGCAGGGGTTGGTGATAAAATCGGTTCTGGCTCCCAATCCCATGGTTTTTTGACGCCAATTTTAATCTCTGCTTCGCCCGCATTACCAACACTATCAACCGCTTTAGCTTTAAGAGTATGAGTTCCATCATTTAGATAGATTTTTATCTTATATGGTCCACTTGTCCAGCTTTCTTTAACTTCTCCATTGGCTTCTAACTCAACTTTAACTATTTCATTTGGACTAATAATTTTGATATTAACCTCGACGTCATTATCAGAAACTTCTTGATGATCACTTGGACTCTCAAAATGAACACTAATTTTTTCTTCTTCTCCTGAGTGATAAGAAGAACATTTTTCTGTTGGCGGATGATAACGATCATCATCCAATCCGCTCAACCAAGCATCAACACCTTCCTGCCATTTTGAGTTTTCTTCTTTGAAAACAAAGAACTCTTTCTCTTCAACCAAGCCCTTTTCTTCATCAACTTTTGAGGCCAACAAACCTGTTTCTTTACAAACTTTAAGCTTTGCATGAACAGGATCTGGTCCTTGCGGCTCTGTTCCTTCAATAAAATATTCTGTTCTGATTGGAAAATCGTCATGAGCTCGATAGCCGGAAACGATATCAACCTCAGCAGTCACAATCCCACTAGGAACAACAATGTCTTCTGAGCCGTATTTTCCTATTGCCTCCAAAACTATCTTTCTCCAAATCGGCGCCGCGCCAGTGACGCCTGAAGCCACTTCTTTCATCGGACTATTATCATTATTTCCCACCCAAACACCAACAATAAATCTAGGGTTCCAGCCTACTGTCCAGTTATCTCTTTTATCATCTGTGGTGCCTGTTTTAACAGCGACTTGATGGTTGCGAATCCTGAGACTATTATTTTCTCCAAAAGTAATCAACCTGGCATTATTGTCCTGAAGAATATGAGAAATTAAAAAGGCTTCCTGACTAGAAAGCACTTTTTTTCCTTCCATAGGTTTGAATTCTTCTAAAACTTTACCATTCCTATCTTCAACTTTTAAAATAGCAACTGGCTCAATTTTGCTCCCGCCATTGGCAAAAGCAGAATAAGCGGAAACCATATCAATTAATCTCACTTCGCCGCCGCCCAAGGTCAAAGAAAGCCCAAACCGGGAAAGATTCTTCTTTGAGGGCTCTAAGCTCGTAAAACCCATTGAATAAGCCGTATCAAGCATGTTTTCAATCCCTATCTTAGCTAACATCTTTACAGCCGGAATATTAATCGAAGAACCTAAAGCATAACGAACCTGAAGCGGGCCGTGAAACTGACCATCATAGTTAAGAGGAACATAAGGCGGTTGACCTTCACCGCCGGGAAATTCAGTTTTGACATCCATAAGTAAAGTTGATGGTGTATAACCTTTCTTAAAAGCAGCCGCATATGTCGCTGGCTTAATCGCACTGCCTGGCTGACGCAAGGAGAGACAAACATTAACTTTACCATCATAATCCGGATCATCATAATTCTTTGAACCTACCATCGTCAGAATTTCACCGGTCTGGGGATTAATTACCATCGCAGCACCATTAGTGATATGAAGTTTTTCTACTTTGGCAATTTCTTCTGCCACCATTTCCTGAACTTTTTCTTGAAGCTCATAATCGAGAGCAGTAACTACTTTTAAACCACCCTGTTCAACTATTTTTTCTCCGTATCGCTCAACCAATTTTTCTTTAACATACATCACAAAATGAGGAGCTTTAAAACCACCTTCCTGAGGAGAAAACTTGACACTATCAAGCTTTTCCACTGCCTCTTTTTCTTCGTCCTTACTAATATAAGAATCTTCTCTCATTCTACGTAAAACATCATTAGCCCTGTTAACATAAGCTTTAGGGTTAGAACCAAAGGGAGAGTAAACAGTCGGCCTACGGGGAAGGCCGGCTAAAATCGCTGACTCCACCAAATCAAGTTCACCTACTTTTTTACCGAAATAAGTTTCAGCGGCCGCCTCTACTCCCCAAGCCGTTCCTCCATAAGGAACTTCATTAAGATACATCTGGAGAATCTCGTCTTTGGAGTATTTTTTTTCAATTTGAATAGCAAGAATAAACTCTTTCATCTTTCGTGGAATAGTGCGCTCTGGCGATAAAAGAACGTTTTTGATTAACTGCTGGGTAATAGTCGAGCCTCCTTGAAGTTTTCTTCTAAAGACAATATTAAAAATCGCCCGCAGCCAGCCATGGACATCAAAGCCTTCATGTTGATAAAAATCTTTGTCCTCAATGGCAATCGACGCCTTTTTTAAATAATCGGGAATTTCGGAAAGCTCAACCGGCGTTCTTTTTTGTTCTCCATAGACATCATATAAAAGAACTTCGTTTCTGTCATAAATTCTGGTGGCAAAACCTTCTTTGCGGATAATTTTATCAGGTTGAGGCAAATCCTTGGCATACCAGGCAAAAAGAATGGTGGTAATCAACAAGCCCCCTAAAAGCAAAAAGAAGGCCAAAACAGCTAAGGTAGACAAAAAATTTGTTTTTTTTGCTGTCCGTCTTTTTAATTTATTTCTTCTTTTTTTCCAAATCCTTTGCCAAGCCATATCACTTGAATTTTAACAAGACAAAAAGTAGAATGCAAATATGCGATTAGTTATTCAAAGAGTAAAAAAAGCGAGTGTAAAAGTCGATGGTAAAATCGTGGGTCAGGTTGGTCAAGGATTAGTGGTGTTTTTGGGAGTAGGGGAGAAGGATAAAAAAATTAAAAATGAAAAATTAAAAATGAAAAATTTTGCGGAGAAAATTATTAATTTAAGAATTTTTGAAGCTAAAAATAGCTATTTTGACAAATCGCTTTTGGATATTGCTGGAGAAGTATTAGTTGTGCCGCAGTTTACTTTATACGCCGATACTTCAAAAGGAAGACGGCCATATTTTGGCAGTGCGGCCAAACCGAAAATTGCCAAGCCTTTGTTTGAAAAATTTGTCGAAATTTTAAAAGAAAAAGGTGTTAAAGTTGAAAAAGGCCAATTTGGTGCTAAAATGGAAGTAGAATTAATTAACGACGGTCCTGTCACTATAATACTAGATAGTAATGCAGTAAAGAAAAATGGATAAAATTGATGAAGTTTTGACTAGGGGAGTAGAGAGGATTTATCCGAGCAAGGCAGCTTTGGAAAAGGTTTTGCGCTCGGGAAAGAAAATCAGGCTTTATCAGGGCTTTGATCCTTCAATGCCTAATCTGCATATAGGCAATATGGTTGGCATTTTAAAGCTAAAACGATTTCAAGAATTAGGCCATGAAGTAATTTTCTTGGTCGGTGACTTTACAGGTATGATCGGCGACCCTACAGATAAATCGGCTGCCAGAAAACTTTTGACCAGAAAACAAGTTCTAGCCAATGCTAAAAATTGGCGCCAACAGGCAAGTAGATTTTTAAAGTTTAGTGGCAAAAATCCAGCCAAATTCCTTTTTAACAGCCATTGGCTGGACAAAATTTCTTTTAAAGATTTAATTAAAATTACCTCTCATTTCACCGCCCAGCAGATTCTCGAAAGAGATTTTTTCCAAAAAAGGATGAAAGAAGAAAAGCCGATCTTCTTGCATGAGTTTTTATATCCGGTTGCTCAAGGCTATGACAGTGTTGCCATGGACGTTGATTTGGAAATCGGTGGCAGTGATCAAATGTTTAATATGCTGGCGGGTCGGACATTAATGAAAACCATTAAAGGAAAAGAAAAATTTGTGATGACCACAAAGCTTTTAGTTGATGCTCAAGGTCAAAAAGCAGGTAAAACAACCGGAAATGCTTTGTTTTTAAATGTCAAGCCTACTGACATGTATGGCGGCATTATGTCTTTTCCAGACGAAGTGATTATTTTATCTTTTGAGCTTCTAACAACTACACCAATTCGATTAATCGAATCGCATAAACAGGCTAAAAAAGCAAATCCTATGGATTTAAAGAAAAAGCTCGCGTTTGAGATTGTCAAGCTAAATTTTGGTGAAAAAAATGCGATTGGGGCTCAAAAAGAATTTGAAACAGTTTTTCAGAAAAGAAAAATGCCAAAAAAAATAGCAAAAATCAAAATAAAAACAGGTAAATATAATATTATTGATTTATTAATGAAAACAGGTCTTTGTTCTTCAAGATCTGAGGCAAAGAGATTAATCAAACAAAAAGCAGTAGAAATCAATAAATCCGAAATCCGAAATCCGAAATCCGAAATAAAAATTAAAGATGGAATGATTATTAGAGTAGGGAAGAGAAGGTTTGCAAAATATGTTTTTAAATAAAAAGCACCAAAGAAAGCTAACTTTAATTATCGCAGCAGTTATCTCTCTTAGTCTGCTCTTAAGTCTCCTTTGGCCCCTTTTTTCTTTGCTATAATAATCACACATGGTTATTAATAAAAAACTAATTCTTAAAACTCCTGTTTCGAAGCTTTTTATGGTTGGACCGATTTATGTGAAAAGATTAAAAAAGCTTGACATTGAATCAGTAGAAGACTTTTTTTACCACTTTCCTCATCGCTATGAAGATTATTCAATGATCTCCAAAATCAATCGGGTTCAGGTAGGAGAAATCGTCACTATTCAAGGAAAAATTCAAAGCATCAAAAACGAATATACCAAAAGAGGCAAACATCTTCAAAAAGCAATTATCGAAGATAAAACCGGCTTTCTTGAAGCTATTTGGTTCAACCAACCGTTTCTAGCCCAAACATTAAAAAACGGAACCAGCGTTAATCTTTCAGGTAAAACAAGCTGGTTTGGCAGAAAAATGGTATTAGTTTCACCGGAATACGAGATTATTTCACCTCCGAAACGTTTAATTCACACTGGCCGCTTGGTCCCTATCTATCCGGAAACATATGGCGTTTCCTCTAAATGGCTGCGATCCCGTATCTATCCACTTCTTTCAAAATACAGCCATTTACTTAAAGACTGGCTGCCAGAAAAAATAAAAACAAAGTATTATCTCCAGAATCTTGAAAAAGCCGTCAATACTATTCATTTTCCGGCAAATAAAGCTCTTGCTAAACAAGCTAAAGAACGCTTGGCTTTTGAAGAAATGTTTCTTATCCATCTAACAAGCTTGTTACGAAAAAAAGAATGGCAGAAAAAAAATCTTAACCATCAATTGTTTATTAATCAAGAAAAAATTTTAGAATTTATTGGCAATCTTCCTTTTAAATTAACTAAGGCTCAAAACCGATGTATCAAAGAAATTCTCAGCGATCTTTCTAATAATCAACCAATGAACAGACTTTTAGAAGGAGATGTCGGTTCAGGTAAAACAGTAGTCGCCGCTGCGGCTATGTATGCCGCCTTCTTAAACAACCTGCCGTCTGTCTTGATGGCGCCAACAGAAATCTTGGCTAACCAGCATTACCAGACCATCAAGACCCTATTTAAACCATACGGACTTAAAATAGAAATCATTACCGGCAGCCACAAGCCACAAGCCACAAGTCACAAGTCACATATTGATATCTTCATAGGCACTCATGCTCTTATTTATAAACATGCCAAATTCGATGATTTAGGCTTAGTGGTTATCGACGAACAGCACCGTTTTGGTGTCAAACAACGAAACAAACTGATCGAAAAAGGCAAGGCTCCTCACATTCTGACTATGACCGCAACACCCATTCCCAGAACAGTCGCCTTAACTCTCTATGGAGATTTAGATCTCTCTGTTATTGATGAAATGCCGCCGGGAAAAGTAAAAGTAAAAACATGGGTTGTGCCTCCTAAAAAAAGACAGGCCGGTTATCGCTGGATTGAAAAACAAATTAACAACCATCAAGTTCAAGCCTTTATCGTCTGTCCTCTCATCGAAGAATCGGAAAAAGAAACAATGAAAGATATCAAAGCGGCTACCGCTGAATACGAAAGACTAAAAAACGTATTCCCTAATTTAAAGCTCGGCCTCTTGCATGGCAGGCTGAAATCAAAAGAAAAAGAACAAGCAATAGAAAAACTCAGAAATGGTACCCTTGATGTCCTTGTTTCCACTCCTGTAATCGAGGTCGGCATTGATCTCCCTAGAGCAACAATAATGATAATTGAGGGGGCTGAACGTTTTGGCCTAGCCCAACTTCATCAACTCAGAGGCCGGGTAGGCAGAAGAAACTTACCTTCCTATTGTTTTCTTTTCACTACATCGCATTCTTCTAAAATATCTAAAAGGCTTGGCTATTTAGAGAAAACCAATATTGGTATGAAGTTAGCTGAATATGATCTTAAACTCCGAGGACCGGGAGAGCTTTTAGGCACCCAGCAGCATGGCTTTCCAGACTTAAGAGTGGCTTCTTTCACTGATATTGCTCTGATCAAAAAAACAAGAAAAGCAGCCAAAAAAATTATTGACGAACTTGAAAAATTTCCCGCCTTGAAAAAAAAACTCAGAAGATATACAATTAAAGCAAATTAATTTTACATTTTTCATTTTAAATTTTTAATTTGAGCGAACGAAAGTGAGCGATCATGTCAGCAGTTCCTAAACGTAGACACTCAACCAGAAGACAAGGAAAAAGAAGGGCAAGCATAAAACTAAATTTGCCCAACTTAGCACCTTGCCCTAAATGTAAAGAACTAAAACTACCCCATGTAGTTTGTCCAAAATGTGGGGAATATAAGTGAAAGCTGCTTCCGATCCAAGACATAAAAGAAGAGAAGAAGTTATCAAAGAGCTCTTTAGATGGAGCTTTTTCAAGCCGCGGCTAAAGCAAACATGCCAAACTCAAATGGCTAAAAAAATTGTCAAAAAACTGAAAGAGATCGATAAAATAATCGAGGAGTCAGCCCCTCAGTTTCCCATTTCCCAAATTAATAAAATTGATCTTGCCGTTCTCAGGTTGGCAACTTGGGAACTTCTTTTTGCTAAAACCGCTCCTTATAAAGTCATTATTGACGAAGCGATTGAACTAGGAAAAAAGTATGGCAGCGAAAAAAGTTCAAAATTTATAAATGGAGTTCTCGGCACAGTGGTGAAAGAATATGTACCACAAGTTAAGTAACAAATTAAGAATTTCTTTCAAGGACAAAAACCTATTAATTGGCGCTTTTGTTCATCGTTCATATTTAAACGAACATCCAGAAAAAAAAATATCTTCTAATGAAAGACTAGAATTTCTAGGCGACGCTGTTCTTGAGCTTCTTGCCTCAGACTTTCTTTATCAAAAATTTCCCAATTTACCAGAAGGAAAATTAACCAGTCTCCGTTCTAAGCTTGTTTGCGATTATTCTCTTTCAAAAATTGCCAAAAAGCTTGAACTGGGAAACTATCTTCTCTTAAGCCATGGTGAAGAGGAATCTGGCGGCAGAAAAAACCCCTCACTCTTAGGTAATGTTTTTGAGGCTCTTTTAGGAGCGATTTATCTTGATCAAGGCTTATCGACAGTAAAAAAATTCCTGGACATTCATCTTTTTCCTACAATTGAAGAAGCAAAAAAACATCGAGACTATAAAAGCGATTTTCAAGAAATTGCTCAAGAAAAATTCAAGATTACACCAGTTTATAAAATCTTAAAAGAAGTTGGCCCTGATCATGCTAAAACTTTTAATGTCAATGCCTACCTGGATAAAAAGCTTTGGGGTAAAGGAATAGGTAAAAGCAAACAAGAAGCCGAGCAAGCCGCTGCCCAAAAAGCGCTTGAGAAAATAAGATAACTTTGATAAAATACTTTTATGCTTAAAATTCGTTTAATGCGCGTGGGTAAACGCAATCAACCATCATATCGAATCATCATTACTGAAGCTCGAAGTAAAAGAGACGGCAAGTATGTCGAAAGCTTAGGTAATTGGAATCCAAAAACCAATGAACTAAAAATTGACAAAAAAAGATATGATTACTGGCTCAATCATGGCGCTCAACCAACATTAAGAGTGAGAAAATTACATGAAGAAGCTACTTAAATATATCATAACCGCTATTGTTGATCATCCAGAAGATGTCAAAATAGAAGAGGAAGAAACAGAAGAACAAATTCTAATCAAAATTTCTGTCCATCCGGAAGACGCAGGAAAAGTGATTGGCAAAGGAGGAAAAATCATTAAAGCAATTCGCCGTCTCGCTTATATTTTGGCCACTAAAAGGAAAAAAAGACTTAATATTGAGCTTGTCGAAACTTAAAAAGTAGAAAAAGGGTTTTCTTTGCCTATTGGTACGCTTGGCAGCTTTTCTTCAAAATCTTTAAACTGAGCGATTTTTCGATAAGTATCTTCTTCTAATTGAGAAATTTTAGACAAAGGAACGTCTATTTTACCAAGAGATTCTGGTGGGGGACTAAAATAACTTTCAATCTTCAAGCTTAATGTTTCACCTTTAACTCCTAGACTAACAAACCCTATAACCGGCAGAACTTCATCTAGTTTTCTTAAAAAAGCCTTGAGGTCCTCCTTTGAACCTTTAAAGCTGGCTTGAAAAACAAGCTTTCCGGATTTATCTGGAATAAGTTTGCCTGGAGAAATATTAATGCTGACAAAAGAGACCCCGCTTTGCGAACTCAAGGAAGATAGGGTGACTAAAATTTCCGCTATCGCCTTTTTTGAAGGAAGAGCCTTTTCTGCCACAACAACTTTTTTCTTTAACTCATATTCATCAAATCCTTCAAGGAGAGTCGCTTTTTCCGTCAGTCTTGAAAGTTTTTCTTTTTTATTTCTCAAATCCGTTCTAGTATCAACTAATAATTTGATTTTAGGCAAAACAAAAATTGTTGTCACCAAAACTATAATCAAACCAGAAACAAAAGGCAAAAGAATATAGCGATATTTTTTAATCATTGATTGTTCTTTTTTTGAAGCACTAAATTAAAAGTATAATTGCCATCAGCTACTCTGTTAATACTTCCAAAATCTGCCTGAGAAAAAAGATTCTTACCCTCTTCTTCTAATTTTTTCACAAACTTATCTAATATCAAAACGTTTCTCGCCTTTCCATTAATCTGTAACTTACCATTTGCGTAATTTAGCCCTGAAAAGTTGATTCCATCAAGGCTCAAAGCATCTAGGTTCTCCAGAGCCTCTTCTGGTTTTTTTTCAACTTCTAAAATCTTGGCAAGTTCCTTCAGTTTTGATTTTAAGAAAACCTGCTTTGATTCAATTGGTTCAAACAATCTTATTTTTCCTTCATAAGTATCAATCTTTTTTCCAATAGAATTTCCCTCTCTTGTTAAAAGAAGAGAATAAGAAAGAAGCAAAGAAACGGCAGTAAAACAAAGAATTAAAGCCACAACGCTTACTACCTGGACTAAGCGCCGCATCTTCATTCTTTTTTCCCAAATCGCCTGTATTTTTGGAAAAAGATTAATCCGTTCTAACATCTCAAACTTTCTTCATCGCTAATCCTACGGCCGTAGTATATAACAAAGCACTATCGCTAAGTTCAGCTTTTTGCTTTTCATTATAAACCACATTACTAAAGGGATCTCCTACTTGAATTTCTAAGGCTAAAGCATTTGCTAAATACGGAACAACACCAGGAAGTTTAGCAGTTCCTCCACAAATAATAATGTTCTCCATTCTTAATTTTTGTTTTTCCTGGTAAAAAATGATTGCCTTCTTAATTTCATTAACGACAACGTCAAAAATTGGTTTAATCGCTCCACTTACTTTCCCTTCAAGCTTCTCTTCATCTAAACCATATGATTTTTTGTATTCTTCTGCCTGAGAAATCTCAATATTTAAATCTCTCGCTATTGCCCGCGCCAAAGCATTGCCTCCGGTTGGAATCGAACGGGTAAAAATAATCTGATTCCCTTTCGTAATGGCTAAGTCTGAACCAAAACTACTAATATTAACAAGGAGATTGTGTTCTTCTTGTTTGGCCCTGCCAACTAAAGTCCGACAAATAGCAACAAGCTCTGTTTCTAGAGCTAAGGGCTGAAGATCGGCAATTTTTAGAATTTTCACGTATTTTTCAACAAGGCTTTTTGGAGCAGCCACCAAAAAAACCTCCATTTTTTGTTCCGCAGCTCCTTTTGGAGAACTGCTAATAATCTGAAAATCCAGATTTGCTTCCTTGAGAGGGATAGGAATATATTGCTCCGCTTCCCATCTAATGGCGCTTTCCAGTTCGTCTTGGGAAAGCAAAGGAAGCTCAATCACTCTGGAAAAAACTTTCGCTTCCGGAAGAGCCATAACAGCTCCCTTGGCAGAAATTCCACTATCAAGAAGGAGTTTTTTTATCGCCTCTGCTATCGCCTCATGATCTTTCTTCGCCTCGGACTCAAGAATAGTAGGCGAAACAGTTATCCCAAAAGACAACAACCTATATTTATCTTTTTCGGGTTTTAAACAAACCGCTTTAATTGAATTAACGCCAATATCAAGACCAAAAGATTTCATTTCATAATATAATAATTTTTATTTTATCGAAGCAAGCTATCCTTTTCAGGGCTTAATTAAGCTCCCTCCACTGAATAAAACATAATCAAAAAGAGGTGGCAGAATAGGCACAGATTTAGTTACCTCAAGAGATCTTGTTTGGCCGGTCTCAGGAACAACAGCTGATGAACGGATTGTATAAGACTGATCGGGTAGGGGATTAAGGCCAGGATCAGAGCTGGCGACTGTCACCTCTGCATCTCTGCATATCGGCCGGATCCGAAGTGCTTTTGGACTAATAGTAGAAACGTCAATACTCTCCAAACCAGAGGGTACATCAGTAAAGTTATTTCCACAAACAGACCCATCAGAAAAATTATAAAGAGCCCACCGCATTGCTTTATAAACGCCGGAATCATCGTAGATTAAAATTAACTCTAGCCCTGAATTACTCCAGCTAACATTGAGTCCTGTACCAGCAAAACCATCTAGTTGTACTTCAGCTGTTTCATTTTGTTCAATATTAGTCTGAAAACTGCTTGTTTTTTCAACCTTATAATCAACGCTCAATCCACCAACTTCAGTCGAACCAGTGTAAACATTATCTGTATAAGGCAAACCGGCCAGGCCTTTTAATGCCTCTTCAATTCCTGCCTCGGCCGCAGAAAAAGCCCGGGCTGATTCTTCGCTTTCTTTGGAAATTCTAATATCGGTTACAGAACGACTAACAACCGCTAGGCCTACGGTTAAAAGAACTATCATAATAAGAAGCGCTATTAAGGCAACCTGCCCGCAATCGCTACGCTCAAGGCGTTGCAGGCGGGCTTGTCCAGAATTTTTTCTCATCAATTTAATCATAAAAACTAAAGTCTATAAAGTCAAGAGTTAATTAATAGAGTCTCGCAGAAACTATTGCATGAAAAGAAGCTTCGGCCGTAAATTCTCTACCCAAGACAGCATCTCCTTTTTGAAGAGTAAAATTAATGTCAATTACCGCCGGTTTTCCTGCAGGCTGATCACAACTAAAAGAACATCCACTTAATGTTAACTTATCAGATGTTAAAAAAATGCCGCTATTTGAAGCAATTTGCGTGCCTGAACAATCAAATGTTGTTTCATTTTCATCAAGGTTTTTTATTTTTAAACTCTGAACAGAACAGTCTTGAACCTCTTTCGCATTCCTAATCATCCTCTCCATTACTGAAAGAGCATAATTACCATTTTGTTTAACCTCTGTTAAGGCCTTAGTTTTAGCCGCTGCCCTTAAGTTCACAAGAAAAATATTAGCCACTATTGTTCCGACAGTGGCCGCCACTCCTAACACGACTAAAAGTTCAATAAGGGTAAATGCAGAATTAGCGTATAGTGTATGGCGTATAGCGTATAGTTTTTTTTTCATTTTAATTATTAATCATTCTCTTCTCCTATTATCTATTATCTATTATCTATTCGCTATATACTATATACTATATACTAATCGCTCCACTTGCTCAAAAAAGTTGCTAGTTCAACTTCATGATCTCCAGAATCCCAAGAAATAGTAACTGTAATTTCGACCTTATCAACGTCGGCACCAGTGCAAACCACCGGATCCAACTCACTAGGCTTATAACAAACACAAGCAACACTGCGAGGATCGTCAAATGGAGAGGGCAATGCAGGAAAATCAGGGAAACAAGTGGTTTTAAAAGTGTCCCAGTCATTTTGATCCCTATAAGCTCTGACTGCTTCTAGTGTTTCTTGGCCATATTTAGTAGCTAAAGATTTGTTTTTGGCGAACTGGGTGTTGCGCAAGGCCATTGTTGTCGTTTTTGTCAGCCCAACAAGAACTAGAGCGATTACTCCAATCGCCAATACAATTTCCGCCGTCGCCTGACCGGAATCAGCAAATAGTTTATGGTGTATGGTATATGGCTTCTTCATCTTTAACTATATTCTATTCGCTATACGCTATATTCTATACGCTAATCACTGTAATCCTTCATCATTGATTTCTC
>Ga0268279_1001277_pt1 | contig 14199 bp, 11 predicted proteins | sample saktaG_6_FD_190142 | JGI IMG/M metagenome (GOLD analysis project Ga0268279, IMG submission 190142) | Saline water microbial communities from Sakinaw Lake, British Columbia, Canada - sak_2010_1_5_80m | ecosystem: Environmental > Aquatic > Non-marine Saline and Alkaline > Saline ...
GTCGCCAAATATTGCAATGAATACATCTTGAATTACATCTGTCAGTAGTCATAAATACGACTAATTCGGGCTTTAAAGGAATATTCAAGGCCCGGAAAATTAAATTTCTTGGCGCTGATATTAAATTCCCAAAATTTCGGCTGACTTTTTTAATTATTTTTTCCATTTGATAGTTTATTTTTATTATTTAAATTTTTAACAAAAAAAAATTGGAAAGCTAGTGAAGGATAATAATACGCAAAAAATTCTGATATATCAACTGTCAAGGAAGAAAATACTGGCAATCCACCCCTGACTATTGCCCGTCCATGCCTGACGATCCAAAACATTTTTAAACCATTTAAACCGCAAACTTTAAATCCTAATTTTTTTAGTTCATCATATGTCCATCCGCTTAAATGTCTCTCTTCGGGATTATCTTTCGGCCCCGCATAAGTAGGCAAGAACCCATTCGGAGTGGTTAATATAATTTTTCTTTTAGCAACTCTTTTCATTTCCTTAATCATCTCTAACCCATCTTCTTTATTCAAATGCTCTAAAACATCAATGGATACCGCGCAATCAAATGAATCTGATTTAAATGGTAATTTTCTGACGTCTCCTATTACATAATCATTGTGAATTGACTGCTTTTTGCTTTCAATAATATAAGGTTCATAAATATCTAATCCTATTTTGTAAGAACCTTTCTTTATGTCTTTTAAGGAAGAAGAGCGGCCACAACCTGCGTCAAGTATTGTCCAATTGTCTTGAATTTCTTTATTAATTAAAGCTGTAAGCCTATATTTACCGAATAACTTAAGGTATAATTTCTTAATATGATTTTTAAATAAAAACATGTTATATTTTTTGTCCCTCGGAATATACCTTTATAATGTCTACTTTATAACCTCCAACTGTTTTTTGAAAAAAATCATCCAGAGTTATAGCCTCTACCTGTACCACACCGCCTCTCCTTAAAATATCATGCTTTGGGGTAGCCAAAACGTTTTCTTTTGAAAAAGAAGGATTTACCATGCGGTCTTTTTCGAAATATAGATTAACTATTCCATTTTTATCGGCAATCGCTTTTTTAACAGGAACAATTTTATTTAAATTAATATTTTTAACAAGAAGGTCGTAATTTGATAATTCAGGTTCAAAGGCATAGACTAAACTATCTTTGCCAACCGATTTTGCCATAATAAGGCTATAATATCCTATATTAGCTCCAACATCTACTACAATCATGCCTTTTTTTAATATATTCTTGAATATTTCAGTTTTATATCTTTCCCAAACGCAGCCTAACAACAAACGGCGAGCAATGGTCTTATCTTCGCTGTCTACATACATCTTATTCTCCTGAATATTAATTAAAACAACTCCTTCGGGTTTAAGCCAGTTATATATACAATTGGAAAGGGCCCCGCCTCCAAAACAAAAAACTTGCGATAAAAGGCGCCGCTTCCGCATCGACTAATTTTTATTTGCGGCAAAAAACCCTTTATTCTTTGATAAAAAAATCTTTCTACTTTTTTAAATATTTTAAAAATATAAAATAAAAAAATTTTCATTGTTTTTGACGAAATTTAACAATTTTTTTAACTATGTCCAAATCTTCTTCATCAAACCCTTTGAAAAAATACATCATGATAAAATATATTATAGCAGAAAACATTATTAATAAAAAGAGATTAATATCTATGAAGTAAGCGACAAATATTCCCATTATTAAACTGGAAAATATTGCCTTAAGAATTAGTTTGATAATTCCTGAAACAGGCATTTTATATCCAATTTTTGCAGTTCCAATTATAATTGCAAAACTTATTAAAAGCATTGATACTACAGTGGCAATGCCAGCTCCAATATAACTGTATTTTGGTATCAAAAGCAAATTTAAAAATACATTTAATACAGTAGAAATTCCTACTATCTTTGTCAGCATGGTTTGTCTATTAGTAGAGTTGAATAAATTGGCGCCCGGCGTCCCAATAAATATTAGCACTGCAGACCAAATTAATATCTGAAAAGCAATTATAGACGGCTGATATCCTTTACCAAAAACTAATAAAATAATTTTACCTGCCAATAATGTTCCTCCGATTCCTATGGGAATAGCTATAATTGTCAAATATTTGAAACTTTTCTCATAAATAAATTTAAGAGAATCTTTTGACGAGATATGATAATAAGACATTATTGGAAAAATAGCTACATTAAGAGCTGAAGGAATGAGCAATAAAACAAAAAAAGCCCTATAAGCAGCGCTATACCAGCCAGTTACTGTATTTCCTTGCATCAAAGAAAGCATCACCGTATCTATCAAATGTAAAATCATTGTAAAAATACCAACTAGCCCAAAAGGCAACGATTCTTTTATCGTAGATTTCCAGAAACTCCAATCAATCTCTATTTTTGGCTTGGCGAACTTCCATGCGCAGATGGTAAAATAATATACCAAAGAGATTGCGCTTACAACGAAATAGATAAAGGCAAAACCAACAATATTAAATCTTTTGCTTATTACAAACAAAACTCCGATAAGCATCAAACTGCTGTTTAAAATCTGTCCGATGGAATTATATTCCATCTTCTCATGAGCCTGAGAAATCGAATTGAACATTCCAATAAAAGCCCGACAGGAGACAGATAGACCAAGCAGATAAACAACTTCTATTGTTTGTTTTGGATAACCAAGCAGATTTATTGTTAGAGCAATCAACCCGAAGGTGATTATTGATAAAATGATCTTTATTGCAGCGATATTCCCAATATATTTGCTTGTCAGGGATTTATCGCGGGCTATTTCTCTTATAGTAACCTGCCCCAAACCCAAATCATTTAAAATACTGAATATGGCAGTTAGGGCAATTGCAAAAGATAAAATTCCAAAACTTTCGGGCCCTAAATAACGAGAAGTGTAAGCAAAAAAGAAAAAGGTCAAGACAGAACTTATGATTTGAGCAATAAGGAATACACTTGTGTTTTTTGCAATTCGTTGAACGGTCTTCATAATTTATTTTTATAAATTTCTTCTTGCAACAAAAATAGGTTTTTTATTTTTTTAAAAAATACCTCGCCCTGAGCTTGTCGGGACAGCGTAGATTTTTATTTAATGACTTCTTCAAAATAAGTAGTGATTAAATGGCAAATCGCATCATGGGCGCTTTCAACAATTGCGTATTTGAAAGAAGGAACATGAATTTTGGCGTCAGATAAAGCTAAAAGTTTACCGCCGTCAAATCCTACCAAACCAATAACCGGAACATGAAGATCCTTTGCCGTCTCGACCGCTTTTATAATATTGGGAGAATTACCGCTAGAACTTATTGCCAAAAGAGTATCTTTTTCTTGAGCAAAGTTTTTTAATTGCTCAGAAAAAACGCAATCAAAACCAACATCGTTTGCCCAGGCAGTTAAAACAGAAATATTATCAGACAAAGAAATCGCCTGAAATCTTTTGGCGCTCTTGTCTCCTTTGTGGCCGAGAACGGTTTTATTTAAATCATTGGCAAAATGAGAAGCGATAGCCGCTGATCCCCCATTGCCTATTAAATAAACCCTGCCGCCATTTTCATAGGTAGAATTAAAAATTTTAATGGCCTTGGCAATATCTTTCCAAAAAACTTTATTTATCTGAATATTTAATTCGCTTAAAAAATTTTTAATATAATCTTCCATATAATAAAATTAATCTTTAAATACGACCTTGCTCCCAGTTTCACTAAATCGGAAAGGTATCAACTGATGGCCGGTTAAAACCTTTTTGATTTTATTATGATCTTCCGGCGAAGCCATTATTAAAAGGAAACCCCCGCCGCCAGCCCCTAGAATTTTCCCGCCAAAAGCACCCGCTTCTAAAGCCGAATGATACATCTGGTCAATATCCGGATTCGATATTCCTGAAGCTAATTCTTTTTTCATTATCCAGTTTTCATGTAAAAGCTCCCCGGCTTTCCTAAAATTGCCCCCTTCTAACACCGATTTAAAAATTGGCACCATGTCTGACATTTTCTTTAAAAATTCAAATTTTTTATCAATGTTCTGTTTTTGCTCGGATAAAATTAAATTGGCTGATCTTTCTTTTCCAGTAAAAAACAACAAAAGATGATTCTGGAAGCTATCTTTTATCTGAGGAGGCAGATAAATCGGTTCCACTATGATACTTCCGTCGCAATTGAAATTAATAATATTCAAACCGCCGAAAGCGACCGCATATTGATCTTGCTTCCCGATAGGAGAACCGGCTTTTTCAATTTCAATTTTGCATGCTTTTTCTGCTAAAATGTTCGTTGGAAAATATTTGCCAGAAAAAGCATGCAAACCATTTAGCAAACCGACAGTAAAACTGCTAGAAGCACCTAAACCCAATCCTGTTTTTTGGGCTGGAATATCGGCCAAAGACACAATATCAATCCCTCTTTCTACACCAGCTTCTTCCAAGGCCGCTTTTACCAAAGGATGCTTTATCTGGCTGCAGTGATCTACCATTTCTATCTCGGAGTAACTTACTCTTACTTTACCGTCAAACCTTGAGTTTAAGCCAATATAAAAATATTTATCAATACTGGTACTTAAAACTCTTCCCGGATATTGCCGATAAAAATCTTCAAAATCGGTCCCTCCGCCGACAAAACTTATTCTTAATGAAGTTCTTGTAATTATCATATTATTTTTTGGTTATAAAATTAACTGCCCCGTAAAGATCGTCAAAAAGATAATCAGGTTTTACTTTTCTATCTTTGCATCCATCACCGGTTCTAACTCCGATAGTGGTTAAGCCCGCATTCTTGCCGCATAGAATATCTCTGAAAGAATCACCTATAAAATATGAATCTTTAAAGTCAATATTGAAATCTTTTTCAGCTTTTTCAATTAACCCAGTTTTCGGTTTGCGACAATCGCATTCAATCTTGTATTTTGGATTTTCTTCAGGAAAGCCTTTGTCGGGATGATGAGGACAATAATAAATTGCATCTAACTTGGCCCCTTCCTTGCCAAGAAGGGTTTCCATTTTTTTATGGATCATTTCTAATTCTTCAATAGAACACAGGCTTCTGGCTACAACTGGCTGATTTGTAATTACAATCGCTAAAAATTCTGAATCATTTATCTTTTTAATGGCTTTGCTCGCGTTGGGAAGAAGTTCAAAATCTTCAATTTTATAAAGTAAGCCAATTTTTTTATTAATAACTCCGTCTCTGTCCATAAAAATTGTTTTCCTTTTATTGCTTCTGTTCAATCTCCTAGTTTTACCCTTACGATAATCTTTTTTAACTTCTATAATCCTCTCTGGCGTTCCTATGTCTTTTAAATATTCTGCAGTATTATAACCATAAAGGGCTATTTTTTTAAAAATCTTAGGAAATATATCTTTCCCAAAATCTGCTTTTACACCCTTTTTGATATATTTTAATATTTTTGGCGACATAACATAGAAACCTGCATTTACGAGATTTCTGAAATATCCGTTATCTTCATGCGGCTTTGGATGGAAAGCAACAACTCTTTGATTATTGTCAATCTCAACCAAATCACTATCATAAGGATGATCATTTGGATGCAATACTATCGTGCAATCGCTATTTTTTTCTCTATGGAAAGTAAGGAGTCTTGATATGTCTATATCCAACATAGTATCACCATAAAGAACAATAAAATCTTCTCTTAATTCTTTTTCAATCTCTTTTATCCCACCAACAGTGCCAAGAGGATTTTTTTCTTTAAAATAGGTTATTTTTACACCGAACTCGCTTCCGTTTTTAAAATATCTTTCGATAACCTCGGAGAGATGATGAGTAAGAATAATAATTTCTTTTATATTATAATTTTTAAATAAATTAATCTGGTGTTCTAATGTGGGAAAACCACCGATTTTTATCATTGGTTTTGGATTTTTTTTTGTAATTTTCCCCATTCTGGCGCCTTTTCCGCCAGCAAGAATTAAAGCTTTCATAAATTAAGCCATTTCTTATTCTCCGGTTTTAGGTACCATTCAACTGTTTTTTTTAAACTTTCTTCAAAGTTTTTCGGGTAAGTAAACCCGGCGTTTTTCAGCTTCTCTCCTGACAGTGCATATCTTAAATCGTGGCCTGGCCTTGAGGAATGGAAATCTACCATGTCATATTTTAACTCCTTGCCTACAACGCCTGCTATAAACTGGGCTAATCTTAAATTATCGACTTCCTTTTCACCAACAATATTAAATTCGTCATATCCGGAAAAGCCCTTTTTAGTAAGAAATAAAAGCGCCTGGCAAACATTTCTTGCATGGATATAGTGCCTCTTTCCTGCCTGAGTTCTATCTTTATTAGCATGTATTGTAACTTTTTCTCCCAACAAAACCTTTTTTATGACCATAGGTATAAATTTTTCTGGGTGTTGCCTTTCTCCATAAACATTCATTGTGTAAGTATTTATAATAGGAAGTTTATAGCAATTTTCAAAAGCCACGCCTAAAGCCCACTGCCCAACTTTTGTGGCAGCATAGGGGTTTTTAGGATTATGCCTGTCTGATTCTTTATAAAATATACCCTCTGGAGCGGGTCCAAAACACTCGTCAGTATTAAAGTTTATAAACAATTTTAAGTCCTTTGCCGTTCTGGCAAAATTCAAAATATTGCAAGTTCCCACTACATTATCCATTACAAAACACAACGGATCTTCGATAGATCTGTCAACATGGCTTGAGGCTGCCAGATGCCAGATATAATCAACATTGCCTATATCTTTTTTAACGGCATCATTTATGGCTGATTTTAAATCCCACCAAATAAATTTAACTCGACCCTTTTCTCTTTCCCAAATTTCCATGTCTCTTAATCTTTCCAAGTTTCCAGAAATATCCAATCTGTCTAAAACAACAATATTCCAATCTGTGTTTTTTAATACTCCTTCAACGATGTGGGCGCCAATAAATCCTGCTCCGCCGGTAATTAAAATTGTTTTATTATTAAAAATCATAATTAAAATAAAAAAATTACCACTTTTTGATGGCTTCTTTGGTTTTATTTCTTATTTTTTTATAAACACTAAAAACATTCGACTCGAATTTTGGAGAAATAAGAGAAAGGATTTCACTCCCCCATATCCGATACTGGCCGCTAACCTTATAAGCTTTTAAAATGCCACTCTTCAACATTCTTTTCATTGTGCTTTCGCTTACTTTCAAAAAATCACGGGCTTCTTTTGGAGTATAGATTTTACCTGGCTTAATTTCTTCTACCATACAATTAAATGATAAACCCCTCTTAACAAAGTGTCAAGAGGGGTCATTAAGTGTCAAACCTTTATAATTCTTTGGGTTTAGGTTTGATTATATTATTAAGCAATAAAGAAGAACTCTGCACCTTGTTTCCACCCACTCCGTTGATTACTTCAATATTAAACTCCTCACAAACCTTTTTTTCTGGGATATTGTTAACATTCCTATCTCCACCCTTAGCAAAAAATAGTTCTCCCGGATATAATTTGGCGACCATCTTTAAACTTTCTATCACACTCCCGTCTTTATCAATCGACAAAACAACATCATCTGCATATCTTAGCGCCTTAATTATTTCAATTCTTTCTTGTTCTGCCATAAAAGGGATGCTGCCTTTTAATTTAACCTGTTCATCATTATTTACAATAACAACCAAAAAATCGCCGAGTTGTTTGGCTTTTCTTATTAAATTTATATGACCGATGTGAATTGGGTTGAAAAAACCCGATGTAATCACTATTTTTTTCATTGCTTTTTGTATAATTAATTTGTATCATAAAATAACATGAAAAGCAATCTTTTTAAAAACAAACTTTGTTGGATTTATTTAACTGGATTCTTCGTAATTTTGGCTTTGCCAATTTTAACCCTGCCTCCTTGGTTTTATCCGCCAGATTTTGGAAAAACTATTATATTCAGAAGTGTCTTGGCAATACTGCTTTTTTTGTTCGCATTCCAGTTGCTTTATAGAAAAAATGAATTCAACTTGCCCGATATCAAAAAAAATAAAATAATCTGGGCGTTAGCCGGCTTTTTTATCGTTTTTTTGTTGGCAAGCGTTTTTTCTGTTGACCCTTATTATAGTTTTCTTGCATCTCCTTATCGAGGCGGCGGATTTGTAACTTTTGCTTTTTACTTTATTTTTGCTATTTTGGCATTTATTCTTCTTAAAAAAGAAGATTGGAAAAAGGCATGGATTTTTTCAATCTTTATTGGAATTTTAGTTTCTTTAATAGCTCTTATACAATTTTATGGACTTTTTAATAATATATTTGTAAGCGTTGGGGGCAGACCCGGGTCAACGATAGGAAATCCAATATTTTTAGGTATTTATCTTTTGCTTTTATTCTTTCCAACTTTGTCTTTCGCGATAAAAGAAAAAAATAGATATTTAAAAATATTTTATATATTTTCTCTTTTATTATTTTTATACGTAATTTTTATAGCTGCAAGCAGAGCCGTTTATCTTGGAGTCATCGCAGGTATGTTATATTTTCTTTTATTCTACCCCAAAAAATTTACTATTTTAAAAATATTAACTACGCTGTTTTTAATTCTTGTTGCCTCTACAGTTTTTTATGTAAATATTCAATCACATTTTCCGCAGGTATTGCAAGATAATAGACTCTTTCAAATATTGGAAAACAGATTATCAATTAAAGCGGCGCTTGATAATGAAAGATTCCGCGCATGGCAAACAGTTTTTCAAGAAATTAAAGATAAGCCAATTTTGGGCTGGGGACCTGAAAATTTAGCTGTTGGATTTGATAAAAATTATGACCCCTTAATTACCTCTTCGCCTTGGTGGGATAAAGCACACAATGTTTTTTTGGATATCGGAGCTCAAACCGGAATTTTGGGAATAATAGCTTATTTAGCATTATTTGTTGTTTTATCTTGGCAATTACACAAAAATAAACACAAAACAGAACACGAAACAACACAAATAATTTCACACGGCATGCAAGCAACCCTGGTTGGCTATTTGGTTGCTAATTTTTTTAGTTTTGATACGTTCCCTACTTATCTCATCTTCTTTCTATTGGTCGGGTACTCTATGTATATAATTTATAGCCAACAACCCGAAGAAGAAACACACAAAAATACACAAAACGGAACACAAAAAAACACATTGTGGAAATCTGTGTTCATATTTGTGTTATTCTGTGTTTTAGTAGTCTTTTTGTGGCAATACAATCTTGTGCCATTTCAAATTAACACTCAAATAAATATTGCCAACAACCTTACCGACCGAAAAAAATGCGACTCGTCGTTTACTTTAATGGATAAAGAATTATTATCGCATAGTTTTTTAGATTCTTATTTAATAATGCAATATATCACCGATATAAAAAAATGCGCTGCAATAAATCCGGCTAAAGACTTGGTTTACGCAAAAAAGGGCGCTGAATTACTGAAAGAAGGCGTAAAAATCCAGCCGCTCTACACAAGATACTGGATTTATTTGGGAAGCTTCACAACAGTGATCGCCAACAATGAACAAAATTCAGCAACAAAAGAAAATTTAGTCAAAGAAGCATATTCTTATTTTGACAAAGCAGAGACGCTATCGCCCTTACATGTGGAAATATTTATAGAAAAGGCAAAAACAGATATGGTGTCAGCAAATTATCAAAAAATGAAATCTGACGCAGAAAAATGCATAAAAATAAATCCTAATTTGGGCGGTTGTTATTGGACAAAAGCATTGGCTGAAATGTATTTAAAAGAAAATGACATAGCAAATGAAGATATTAAAACTGCAAAAAAATACGGCTTTAACGATTCCTCAACCCTCGCTCTTTATCAGCTAATTGGTGTTTACAATAAAACAGAGCAATATGACAAATTAGCCGATGTTTACGAAAAATTAATTGTGATGGATCTAAGCGTTGCCCAATATCATTCTTCTTTAGCTTTTACTTATTTTAAACTTGGTCAATATAAAAAAGCCCGCGAGCAGGCAATGATATTTTTAAAACTAATGCCGGAAGCAAAGGACGAAGTGGATGCATTCTTGAGAATGCTACCTTACTAAATAACGACTTGACGCTGATAAATAAAACAGAGGAAACAAAGACTCCCAGGAATAAACCCGGGAGTCTTTGTTTTTATCCCTCTCCCCTCCTCACAAGGAAAGAAGCGAGGGGTTTGTTCGTTTCAGAATAATTACTGAGCAACTACGTTCTGTGATGTTGTGTTACCAGTAGTAACCAGGTAACCATCGTACCAATCGTATGAAGCTGCATCAATTGTGTAGCTGTGGATTGTTGGACTAGCTGCTGACATATCAGACCAAATGAAGTTGTATGTCACTCCTTCTGCGCCTGTAGCTGTAGCTGCTAAGCCGAATACTTCATTGGCGCCATGATCGTTCACGTAGCTTCCACCACGACCACTGACTGTTTGCGTTGCAACTGCAGCATCATAAGGTATATATGTTGCTACTGTGTCTGCGCCAGAATCAGTAGTGGTGAACTCATTAACATTCGCCTTCAAGGTATATGTCTGGGTACCAGAAACATTTTCCTCTGTGACAAATGCTACAACCACTGTACCTGTTCCAATTGTGTTTGTTGCCTTAAGATCAGTGCCTGCGGCGTTTACAATGGTAACAGAGCTAGTGATATTACTGCTTCCCTTGAAGAACGTAAAGTTATTCAAGTAGTTACCAGTTCCGTTTGTGTCGGTCATTGTTGTGGTGAACTTCACTTGTTTTACAGCAACTGCTCCATTTGGAGCGCCAATCGTGAACTTATAAAGTTCAACGTTAGAGCCCGCTGAAGCATACGAGTCAGTTCCAGCAGATGCTAATGTCGGGATTGCCTTAAAGACATATGTCTTGTTGACTGTCTTGGTGCTGAGAAGGGATGCTGTAGTTGTGCTGTTTGACTGCACTCCTTGACTGTTAGAAACTTTGACGTAAGCCAAGTATGGTTCCACATCTAAGTTTGTAGTGGCTGTATCTGCTGAAATTCCTGAGCTCAAATTAAGCACTACTGCCAATGACTTGTTGGAGTTTGCAGTTAAACCGCAGGCAGAACAATTAGTAGCAGTCAATCCGGTGAAGTTGGCTATATAAGTGCTACTAATTTTTTGTACTGGAGCTGTGGCTATAACAGTGCCTGTTGCATTGTCTTTCAAAGAAACACTTGAGATTGCAGCTGCTGCTAAGGCTGTTCCAGTTGAGTTAGCGGCTCCTACTGCGAACTTCAACTCATTAATTGTATATGATTCGTTCTGTGCAGTGAACTTGAAGATACCAGCAACAACCGACTGTCCGCCTGCCAACATTTGGTCAACAGGAGTAGCCGGGTCTTGAGTTCCAAGAAAGGTACCCGTACCAAACGTAATTGTCTGACCTGTGTACGAGGTTATTGTGCCTGAATCGGCAGCTGTTGCGGAACTTGCGGTTGTACCAGTTACTCTCATAGAAGCGTAAACGCTGGTTTGGGCAAGAGAGCTTACATCCCCATAAACCTCCATATCAATTGTCTGGCCTGCTGGCAATAAATAATTAATTGACCAGCTGTTTGCCAAAGATGTTTCGGATGGATCGACAATTGATGTTGTGGTATTCATTGCAGCGCTTGTACCGTATTTAACGTACAAATTACTTACAACTGTGTTGTTGGTATCTAAATCAACGTAAATTGTGCTGAGGTTTGTTGCCTCAGTTGTGCTGGATGTCAATGTGAAGTGACCTAATTTGTAAGCTATTTCCGGGACTACAATTGTCTGGTTGGTATAAGCTGCGTATTTTGACAATACTAAGCTGCCTGCTGCAACTGTCAACGTATTACCGTCAGTATCAGTTCCAGGTGTAGTTATTGTTGACAAAGAAGTCATTGCCTGAGCATTGCTTGCTGTAGTTTCAATTCTAGCCATAATTGTATCTGTGGTATCAATATCGTTAACAGTCCCCATATTATCATAAATATCTGCTCTTACTTCCAAAGTTACAGGACTGCCCGGAGTAACTACTAATGCAGAACCCAAGCTAAAGTGCGTACCACCTGAAACAGGTGAAATATCTGTTGTGCTTCCGATTTGGACATCATTAGCATACAAAGCGCCATTTCTTAATGTAAACTCTGTCACCGCAGCACCTGTTGTAGTGCCAGTGTAGTTGTCTCCTGTATTATCTGTGTTGGTGAAATAAGCCCTTACATACAAATCTGTAATTTTAACCGCCTCTCCGGCTGCTGTCAAAGTGTATCTTGCTAACACAGCATTTGAAGCATTGTTGACAATGTCTCCTGCTGGAGAATCAGTTGTCTTAACAAATGTCACTGTTCCAGAAGCAATTGTCTGAGTGCCGGTTGTTACATCAGATAATGTGAAAGCGGCGGGTGTGGTTGTTGATGTTGTTGGAGCAATATTTACTTTATATTGGCTGTCAATAAAGTTAGCGTCTGCCGCTACTCTTATTGAGGTGTTGAATGTTCTGCTTGAACCACCAATAATATCAGCAAAAACTTTAATTACTTTTGTGCCTGTTTGTAATGTAGCTGGTGAAGAGCTTAAATCAAATGTTATATAGCCATCTTCATCTGTGTTTGCTATTGCTGAACCAACTTGGACTCCGTCTATATTCAATCTGAAGTTTTGAAGATCAGTTGAATATACGCTTCCAATTAATCTGAAAGCAATACGTGTCATATCAACAGCTCTTGAACCGATTACTGTGCTGTTTTGCCAGATAACATAGTCGTTTTGAGGATTCAAGGCGGCGTTGGCTGATGGAGAGCTTGCTGACGAACCAAATGCAACTGTTGCCAATGTGGCGTCAGATACTGTAAAAAAGTTTCCGCTAACTGGGAAAGTACCTTCTACAGAACTTGCGTTTGTGGTCACACTGGAAGCAGAAGCTAAGCTAACTCCAATTGTCTGACCAACTATGGTTGTACAATTTGTTGTGTTGCAGATATCTGAAGCTACGGTAATTGTCACAGAGCTCATTGATGGGACTGTGAAAAGTCCTGTTGAATCATTGAAGTTCACTATTCCGGATGAAACTGTAGCCGAATCGGTTAAACGATTCGCGCCCTGCAATAAATAAACATTTGCAAGGTTAGCATCAGCTGAAATTCCAATTCTAGTTAATTTCAATGAAGTTACTTTTACTTCGGCGTTGTCGCCATTAACAAAAGTTAATTTTGCTAAAGAAGCCAATCCTTGGCCAGCAACAACTATAGCGGCTGCTGGATTGTCAGATGCTAATGCAACCGTTAATCCTTCACCTGTTGGTTCTTCCTCTTCTTCTTCTTCCTCTTCTTCTTCTTCACCAATTGCTAAAAGGGTATTTAACTTGGCTAAGGTTGTTGAACCAACATAACCAGTTCCAGAGGTCAACCCCCAAGAAGCTAATATATCAGCAGCATATTTCTCCTGGAACTTAATAACAGCTGCTTTGGTTTTAGGGCCAAAGTAAGATGTTTCCTGTCCCGGAGAACCTACACCGGCTGAAAGCTGGGTGTCAGAAGCAGTGTTGAGAATAATCTGAAGACATTTAACATCGTCTCCAGTCATTCCAACTTTAAGGTTTTTGCTAAAGGAAGTAATGGTGCAACCAGTAACAGTTCCTCCTGTTGGCTCGCCTGTAAGGTCAGCTAATTGAGTTTGTAACCCAGATAATGTCTCTAATAAGGCATTAATCTGAATCTGAAGCTCAGCAGCTGTTACAGCTTGAGCAGACGAAGGAGCAATCATAGCAACCATTGCTAATCCAATTATACATGCAATTATTTTTGTTTTCATTTTTTTAATCTATATTTTATTAATTAATAATTCATTAATTTGTCGTCATCGACCTTCTTGCCCCCATCTTTTTCTAAAAAGCGGGGGTAAATTTTAATCTTTTGAGTATAAAAATTTTCTTTATGGCAGTTTTCCTTTTACAAGGAAAGCCCTCACGTGGGTTTACCCCCCATCTTTTTGAAAAAGGCGGGAGACGCCAACCACTCAAAAAATTAAGATTAACGACTTATTCAAATTTTAATTATTGACTTAAAATCCAAATTTTCTCCAAGGCATCGGAATAATTTTCTGCTCCATAATCTTCTTTTACTTCAGTCAAAACTTCTTCCTGTTCTTCGGTTAATGTCCCCACTTCCAAACCTTCAATCTCTCTTTCCACTATTTTAACCAAAGCATCGTCCCACTCCTCGCTCTCACCTATTTCTATGCCCAGAGATTTTACTTTCTCTGTTTTCTCTTCTAATTTTTTA
>Ga0268279_1001281_pt1 | contig 14173 bp, 21 predicted proteins | sample saktaG_6_FD_190142 | JGI IMG/M metagenome (GOLD analysis project Ga0268279, IMG submission 190142) | Saline water microbial communities from Sakinaw Lake, British Columbia, Canada - sak_2010_1_5_80m | ecosystem: Environmental > Aquatic > Non-marine Saline and Alkaline > Saline ...
GGACACTTGAAAAGTGGCGGGCCCGCGGGTTTCTACACCCAATTAGGTGCAGATACCTATTAGCTAATACGCGTCTGTAGACATGTATGAGCAAATACTTGTAACCTCTACTTAAGGTTTAAAGCATACACAAATAAGGATCAATCCAATCGCAATTAAGAACATTGTTTCGACACTAACTCGCAATATGCTTGCTGGAAGAAAGCTAGGGTTAACCGTCAAACCGTATGTTGCGTACCCATCAGGCTTTGAACCCGCTGACGGGAGTTCGAATCTCCCCCGGGCTACCATCCTCCAGAGTCTAATTTATACTTTTTAGCCGAGAGAAGTTTCGCTCATCTCCCCTCTTTTTTTGTTCAGTCAATAGTCCGGAGGTTGAAATCATGAGTGAACAGAAGATATCTTGTGAAGGATGCGGCAGCGAATGGACTTTCGTGGGTGTTGGTAATCAGATAGTTGCTAGGCTTACTGAATGTCCTTTGTGTTCTGAGGAAAAGCTTACGTAATTTTCTAGAGGAATCTTGTATTGACTCGTAACAAAGGGCGGGGACAGGTTCAACGTGTTAAACGAGTTAAACATGATTTTTTAACTCTTGCAGATGCTGTTCCTCTATCTAAGAAGGGTCAGCAGATCCTGAAGCTGTTGGGTGCCGGAAATCCCGCCAGTAAAGTGGCTAAAATTGTTGGCTGTAGTCGTTCTAATGTTTGTTACTGGAAAGACAAGTTCCTAAGAATAGGAGCAATTAAGCTTGTGGTTCGTGATGCTGTTCATGTTTTTCGGCTTACGCCTTACGGTTCAAAGGTTCTCACCAGGAGTGAGGGATACTTTCCTGAAGTTTGCTGTTTAGAGGATCATGCTGTAAAGTTTGGAGTTTTAGAGTGGGAAAAGATGCCATTGAATTGGAGGAGGTTGGGTCGTCCTCGTAACTGGGAGAAGCTAGGAGTCAAGATCGGTAATGTTCGGGTTGTTAGGACTAGCCGGAGTATTATTGTTCATCCTGGTCGGATTCGAGGTTTTGATGTTGATGAGTTGCTGATGCTTTCTGGACGCATTATTGAGAGGGTACGGATGGTGTTGGAGAACAGGTTTGGGCTATTATTAAGTGATGTTGGATCTCCTTTGCATCAGCCGATTACAAGATTTTATAGTGAAGAAGCTGTGGAGCTTGTTAAACTTGGAACTACGATTGTCGAAGATGTCGGAACTATTGATAATAGTCCTCCTGAGCGGGTTCCTCATGAAGAGTATGTTGGCAAGGATCTGGCTAAGGCAAGATTGCTAATGCCCCTGAAGTTGTCTCGCCTTGAGCAGCGAGTTGGAGACATAGAAAAGAAGCTGACTGATTTGAGTGACATTGTGAGTGAACTTGTCTCTGTACTGAAAACTGCTTTTATTCCTAAATCACCTGAAGACCATTCTTCGCAGCCAGTTGAGGATCGGAGGTATATCTCGTAGGGTCGCTCGCGCAATTCTGATAGTGATTGGGTTAATCGCAACAATTAGGGGACATATTACAATTCTAAATCAGAATCTGAATATTAACATTAAATCTAATTCAGATTATTCATTCATATGATTTAAATATATTTTCTTTACTGATCTTGAATTAGGAGTGTGGTATGGATGACTATTAATTTCAAGTCCAATCTGGAATTACACATTGATATTCTCCATGATTTGGCGTGTCACGAACCCCTGCAAATCAGCAACCTAAAGGACAAAACCAAAATTGACAAGTCAACATTGAATAAGCGTCTGGAACTCTTAGTTCAGCACAATCTAGTTGAGAAACGACCCATAAATAAAGCCCAAGTTCTCTACGCCATTACAGAACGGGGTCAAACGCTACTTAATTGGTTCTCGAAAATCAATGATGCTCTAAAATTAGAAGCCTACATCTCTACATAATAAAAGGGGATGATCAAATGGGTATTAGGAATAATAGGAAAGAGCTTCAGGGAATGCGCCAGAGCATAGAGCGGGAGAGGAATCTCATCAAAAAAAGGCGAATGGTTCGCGAATATGAAGGCTTGCTGGATATAATGGAAGCCTAGCGAGCCCTACAGCAACATCTTTAATTATGCAGATATCTTTTCCGAAAAGAGCCTAAAATCAGGGTTTTCGGGTCCAAAAAAATTCGATATGGTTAGATGAAAAAATCAAACAGAACTCATGGTTTGAAACGGGTCCAGATGTCTCCTGAGTTATTATTTATCTGAGTCGGATTTCGAATATGAATTATTAGTTATAATTCAGACTCTACTTTCATATGAATTAAATACGGTAACCTCAGTTCCTATGCTTTAGAGGGCAACTTGCACCAAGTTACCTAAGTAGGAACTGTTTGAAGCAGAGAGAACGTGAATCAAGATGTTAAATGTGTGTCTATCCAACTCTCGGGAACATCAATTGGAGAAAATGTAATGTATGAACAACGGATTATTGCAAAGCAGGTTAAGGCTTTTTTAGACATATTGATTTTGGCGATATTGAACGGAAATTCCATGCATGGCTACAAGATTGTTGCAAACATCCATAAAGAGTTCGGGATTTTGCTCAGCCCCGCCTCCATCTATCCTCTTCTCCACAGTTTAGAGAACAAAAAAATGATAGAAGCATATTCTAACAAAGGAAAAACAATTTACAACGTAACCTCTAAAGGAAAAGAAAATTTCCGAAAAAAATTCACCGACTACAAATTATCGATCCAAATAATGACGAATTTCATAAAAAACCATGGAGAAACGCCTTAGCTTATACTGGCACTCCATTTATTATTTCGTCAATCCTTCTTTTAAGCGCTCTCATTTCTTCAGTGCGAAGCAGCGCTACATTACTGTCTGATTGACCATTTTCAAGCAAAAGTAGAATAGTTTCCTCTTTTTCCTCCAGATACTTCTTTTTATCGATATCTATGCCTTTTATTCTGTCTAAAGCTATTTCAAATAGGATCTTAGCTGGTTTTTTCCGGAACAAGAAGAGCCTTTTGTTTGTGAGATATAGATACCCTTGTCTCCAAACGCCGGAAAGAGACGCACCGCGATAATAATGTGAACCAAATGTCTTGAGGATGATTTTTTCGTTCTCACTTAATGGTGCTTCTTCCTCGCTATCTGCTAGGACGTACCTTCGGATTTTTTCGTCCCACGCCTCCATCATGCCGTAGTCCACTATGGTTGTTATGCCTGCGATTGCTGCTTTCAAGTTGACACCAATCAAGGGTATTCCGGAGACTGTGATGACGAGATCTGCATGGAGGATTACGCCTTTGGCTAAGATTCTGTCTACAAGGTCTACGAGTGCGCCATCCCTTGAAGGCTCCAAACTTACGCATCTCCACAATCGGTTTCCAGCAGGATTGTCATCTCTTTCAGTTTAATTATCTCCGCGTTAACGTGCTCGTACGGCGTGACTTCCAGCATTTTGAAGGCTTTTCTAAGCGTCCTCTTCTTCTCGCTGGACAATCTGTCACCCAGTTTTCGCTCCACCGAAGACAGCAAAGCCTCTGCTTGACCCATCTTTTTCAATTTCATTTTCGCTCCCGCAACAAGTTCACGCAGCTCATCCGTATACTCTTTGACGCTCTGAAGTTTGGAGTCATCCAGTCTTGCCTTTAGCTTCGCCGAAGTTTCTTTAAGTAGTTGCTTTTCGCGTTCAGAAATTTTTCCGCTTGTCTCAGCCATTAGTTTCTGCGTTGCGTAGATCACAGCTTCTGCGTGGTTGCGGGTTTCAACAGCTTCTTTCCCTTTTTCATCTGCCTCGTTGAATTTGGTTGCTTCAATAATTATCTTTGTGATTTCTTCCTCTGACAGACTCTTTGTCTCTGCGACGTTGATGGCTTCTTTTTTCCCTGTTTCCAGAATCTCGGCGGAGACAGTTAATATGCCGTTGGCATCTATCTTGAAGGTAACTTCAACTTTCTGCTCGTATCTGGATGCTTGAGGGATGCCGTCCAGCTTGAACAAGCCCACGGACATGTTATCCTTTGCCATCTCCCTCTCGCCTTGCAGAACATGGATCATCATCGAAGTTTGGCCGTCTTTTTCGGTTGCAAACATCATGTTTTCCTCAGCGGGAATGGTAGTGTTCCGCTTGATTAACCGGGTGAATAATCCGCCTGATGTCTCCACGCCTAGAGATAAGGGAGTGACATCCAGAAGAAGCATGTTTCTTATTTCGCCGTTTAGGACGCTGGCTTGGACGGTGGCGCCTGTGGCGACTATGCCCATGGGGTCTATGCCAAGTTCTGGTTCCACTTCAAAAAAGCTTCCGAAATACTTTCTCACGATGGGTATTCTGGTTGGTCCACCCACCAAGATGAGTTTGTCTATGTCCTGAGGGCTAAGTTTTGAATCTATGAGCGCCTGCTCCACTGGACCTTGCAGCCTGTCGAGCTGTGGTTTTATGAGTGCTTCAAGCTTTTCCCGGGTTAAAGTTAGGTTCGGGTTTAGTTTGTAACCGTCAACGTCAAGCGCGGCGTCCACAGTTGCCAAGAGTTCACTGGAAAGGTGGATTTTCGCCATTTCCCCCGCGTCTCTGAGTATGTTCAAGTTTTTCCAGTCATTTTCCAAGTAAATTCCGTGTTTTTCCTCAATTTCGTTAACGAGATAGTCCAGAATGGCGTCGTCCATGTCTTTGCCGCCCAGACGAATGTCTCCGCTGGAGGAAATCACTTGAAAAACGCTGTTGTTCATCTGCAAAATGGTCACATCAAAGGTTCCAGCGCCTAAATCCAACACTGCGATGTTCAGGTTTTTTTCAGTCTTGTCCAATCCGTAGGCTAATGAAGCCGCTGTGGGTTCGCTGACGATTCTTAAGACTTCAAGACCTGCTAACTCACCCGCTTCTTTTGTGGCGTTTCTCTGGTTATTGTTGAAGTAGGCTGGCGCTGAAATTATTGCTTTGTCTATCTTTTCGCCCAGGTACGTTTCTGCGTCCTTTTTCATCTTCTTTATTATCATAGCGGATATCTCTTGAGGCGTGTATGCGTAGCCGTCTATTTTCACTGTATAATCTGTTCCCATTTTTCTTTTGATCCATCTTATCGTTCTCTCCGGATGAGTATAGGCATAGTTTTTTGCGTTTTTGCCTACGACTATTTCGCCGTCTTCTTTGAATGCAACTATGGAAGGGAACATTTTTCCGTAAGATGTTGATCCTTCAGAGGCGGGAACAAGCCTTATTTTCCCATCCTTCATCAAAGCGGCAGCGGAGTTGGATGTTCCAAGATCAATTCCCATTGTTCGGCTCATGGCAATCCCCGTGTGGCGGTTGGTTTAGCTATCTTTTTCCTCTACCAGAATGGTTTCTTCGACTTTTGTTTTTCGAAGGGAACAGAGATAATGTTCGCAGTACTTTGTCAGCAGGTCGTAAGCATTTTTTATTTTCTTAAATTTCTCCTCTGCGGCAGGGTCATCGGGGTTAAGGTCAGGATGGTATCGACGCACCATGCTATTATACGCGGAATTGATTTCTGAAATGCTTACCTCACAGCTCAGCCCCAAAGTTTTTCTTGCTTCTTCCACAGCGTCAAAATCTATTCTTTTTACACACAGCTTGGTGAAATTGTATGGTGGCAAGGGACCTACGGCGAGAAACTTTAGTTTGTGCGCGTATTTTTTCTCCAATTCATCCAATTTATCGTAGAATTCATGTTCTCGGTTTTTTTCGACGAGAAAAGCGGCGTTCATTAGTGTATCTTCATCAGGGATTTTGTTTTCTTCCGAATCGCATGATAACCTTTTTAGAACACTAGTTATTTCCGGCATGTATTCTTTTTTCTTTTCGTCTAATGCTGACTTGACCTTTCTGCCAAGTTCAATCCTCATGGATTGGTCAGCATTTTCCTTCGCTTTGAGGGTTAATTTACGTATTTCGACGTTTTCATTCAAGATACTTGCGAGAACGTCTTTATCCCACGAAATCTTGACATTAATCTGAAGTTTATTGCCAACTTTTTCCAAGGTCTTCTTGAGCTTCATTCGAGCCCGTTTTAGAATGTTTCTTATTTCTTCTTCGTCTTTGGCAACTATGCCGAAGCTCATGGGAATTACTGCTTGAGGTTGCATAATCTTGCGCAAAGCTTCATCGTGAATTTTGACTTCTTCCATTCCGATCTTGCAGTTTTCGAAAACGTCACTTACGACTGCACCGACATCCTCAAACTGAATACTGTATATTTCGCCGTTGCCTACCCCAATGTTGCCGAAGCTTTTTTTGTTCTTCGAGTTTATGATGCCATAAATGTATTTTCCCATTTTGTTTTCACCTGCTTCCCTCGATTTTTGACTCGTTTATCTGCCCAACAAAAGAGTATGGAGGCCAAGGACCCGTGAACCTAACCGCAAAACCTTCATTCTTGAGTGAACCCAGCAGGTTCCCCAAGTTTTCAACCTTATCTTTGTGCGCAAGGCAGGTTACGTTTAGAATCATCTGTTTGTCTTTCCATTTTTCAGGAACTTCCTTACTTGTTGAACCAATCTTTACGTCGTTAACAAGCTTCTCGATTTTGGCGTACTGGTCCTTTGCATATTTATCTATGACATGCTGTTTTTCGAGTTGTCTTCCTTGCTCTAACTTTTTCTTAAGCAAGTAAGATGCTCCGCTGCTTGTTGTTGCCAACTTCTTTTTGAGATCATGAATTTCTTGGCTGTTGTCCAGGAGTCGGTCGACAAAATCGTTTTCGAGGAAAATTTGAACCCCGTATTCAGCTTTGCCTTCAAGTCTTGTTGACAAAGCTTTAAGTTGCTGGTACTCTTCACTGAGCCATTTCTTGAGACTTTCATTATCTCCCTTGAGAATTGTGTCAAAGGTTAGAGGGATCACTGTTCCGAATTCTTCTGTAGCCAAGTCAACTACGTATTGATGCGCCAAAAGCCATTTTCCTGCTTTTTCCTTGGTTGCCGTTTCATAGGGTTTCGCCTCACAACGGTGAACCACTGCGCCTATATCGTTGAATGCAACAATGTAGACTAAGTTGTCTTCGACTCCTATTTTTCCAAAATCTTTTTCGTTTCCGCTACTAACTATGCAGTAGAGATATCTTCCTTCTTCAGAATTGTTTTCCAGAGACATTTTGATCCACCTTTTGTTGTTCCCATCTTTCTGGGTTAGCCATTACATCGATGGTTTCTTCGACCAACTTGTCAAGGTCAGAGCGTATAGATTTGACAGTTTTTTCGATGCCGTTTTCCACTTTGATATGTTCAAGTGCAGCGTCAAGTTCCATTAGCCCCTGCCCTAATCTTTCAATCTCATTCTCGTTCAATCTGCCTGATTCCATTCTCCGTATTGCTTCTCTTTCAAGAACGTCTTGTATGACCTCTACTAACGCGACAATTACGCCTAAGAGACCAGATTTCAAGTTGTCTTCATCAATCTGTACTGGCATGCTTCATTTACCCACCTTGCTAAGTTTAATTTCCAGAACGCCGTTGTTTAGAGTTACATCAGCCTTCTTTTCTACAATATATGAAAGAGGTACTTCTTTGTAGTATTTTTTCCCAGATATTACAAGGAGAGAGCCGTTTACTTTGACTTTGACGTTTTTTTCTTGAGTAGGCAGAGCCACTACGATTCTTAGAATGCTTTTTTCATCCATAACGTCCACGAAATCATCGTGTGCGCTATCCGTTAATTCTTCGTTTATCCACCAGTTGAAAAAAATTTTTTCGCCAGTCAAGGGGTCGATTTTGCTTTGTTCAAACTTGATAGCATCTTTTCCTGTGATTTCTTGGGCTTTTGGGTTTATTATTTCTTTGATTCTCATCAGCACTTCCATATCAGAAGAAGCGAAAATTAGATCTGTTAGCTCTTTGATTCTGGCATGTTTTTCTCTTGCGAGATAGGTTACGATATGCTTGCTCTTCTCATCTACTCCCTTGACGAGTGTTTCAACCTTTTCCAATGCGCTCAACTGCGAACCTCCACCTTTGCTCCAACTTTTATCGCGTTTTTCTTCTTGGCTCTTGCACTTTCCCAACCACACCAGGGGCAGGCAGAATTCAGCAGTTCATCTCTGTTAACTTGTTTGCCACATTGAGGGCAATCCTCTTTGTCTATCACGGCGTTTTTCCAAGCTGTTGTCTCCAAGTTGGTTCCGGACGGAAACTCAAGCCCGTATTTTGCGGCTGTCTCAAAAGAAGCCAGGGCAGCTCGTATTTTTATTCCAAGTAACTCTACTCCCGCAACGCTGACGACGATGTCAGCATTAATCACTAAACCTTTGTCCAAGATTCTATCTATGGCATCTGCCAAGCCAGAATGTTCTTTCTCAGGGGCTAACGTTCTGTTTTCCATAATTTCACCTTTCACTCTGTATATAGGAAAATCCGCACCATGGGCAGCCTTCGCTGAGCTCCGTATGAGTGGATTCCATGCCGCAAGCTGCACATGACCGTTTCGTTACTAAATCTCGCCACGATTGCGTGTTGAGGTTGGTGTTTTCAGGAAAAATCAAGCCTACTTTTTGAGCCATTTCGAAAGATGCCAAGGCAATACGTGCTTTTGCTCCCAGAAGTTCGAGATCTTTAAGGTTAACTTTGGTGTTCGCGTCTATTATGACTCCTTTGTCAAGGATTATATCTAAGAGTCTACTTAAGCCCGCTTCTTCCGGTTTCAACGTCACCATCTGCGTGACCTCTTTGGATTTTGGTCAACCCTTTGTAGTGCCACTGCTTCTTCAAAATTAAGTTCAATCAAAGCGCTGAAAGGCTCATCGCTTTGCAGGTTTGCCAGATATTCCGTTTTGTTGTGTTTATTGCTCAAATCTTGCACTACCTTCTAACCTAGCTTAGAATGTTTATCCTTTGATCGAGGTGGACTCTGCTCACTCGCTTATTCATCAGGTGCTGATGGTTCAGCCTGCTGTTTCGTTTGGCGTATTCTTCTTTCGTTATTTCGCCCAGCTCAAAGAGCAGTCGAGTCTCTTTAATTTCAGAGATAATTCTTTGCTGAATTTCTTTCACTCTTGAGTCATTAACGTGATCTGTGATTGTTTCCATGAGCCAGATCATGTCAAATGGTGGTATAGACAGGCCAATCATTCGAAGGAAAAAGTCGTCTATAAAAAAAGGCATTTGTTTCACCTATTTTTTAGTGATCTCCACACCATCTGCCCCGATTTTTATATAAACAAAGTTGTGGGGCGCCCATGGTCCGCTATACAGAAATTTAAGCGATGAATATTTATTCTGCAGTCTCGCAACTTCGTTCGAAAATGCGTCCACACCTTCCTTGTTAACTAAGAAAGACGCGTTCAAAATCAGCCTGTAGCTAAACAAGTCTCCTGTAACTGCTTGCTTTGCCATGGCCTTTAACGATTCCAGAATGTCTGAGATGCAGTCCTTTCTTTGTTTTGCGTCAGCAAACACGGCGTTTTCATATAGAATAGCTTTTACTCCAAGCTCAACCATGTTATCCACTAGCTTTAAGCACTCTTTTGCGGGGTCATTGGCTTTTTTGAATATGCGTCTTAGAATTGTTTCATTTTTTATTATCGTTCCAAATTCTGCTGGTACAACCGCGTGTTCTTCCATTACTTGTCTTATTACTTCTTCATGCCTCTTTGTGTTGTCCTCGGTTAGTTCGTAGTCATTCATAGAGGAGTCACTGACTACTGCCGCAATGCCCCTGTAAGGAATTGCGTAGACTAAGCTGCTATTCATGCCTATTTTGCCAAAACTCTTTTCTTCGTTGCACCCTATGGCACAGTAGACGTATTTTCCTTTTTCTTTTTCCATTTGGCGGACCTCTAAATTTTTATTTCCTGTTGTAAGTAATGATTCAAAAGCTTGCGAGCGTGAATGTGTTCATTAACTATGCTTTTTATCTTCGGTTTGGCGTCTTCAACTGGGGTATAAATCATTTCCTTGCCAAGCTTCTTGACTGTTAACAATCCTTTTTGTTTTAATGAATGAAGCAATGGGTATATGGTTCCTGGGCTGAGTAACACGTTGAATTTCAGATGTATATTCCCTATTATATCGGTCCCACACATCGTGTTTTTTTGAAAGATAATAGCAAGAATTATGCTCTCCAGATTATCTTTCACCATTTTTTCGATCGAGTCGCCCGACAACATAGATCCGTCAAACAAATCTCCAGATAGTATTGTTAGGTCATTGGTTGTGAGACGAAGTTGGTTGTGGTGCATTGCCAGTCGTTTGATTTTTTCGAAGTTGAGTTTAGTAACATCATAGGTGCATAGACAATTTACGCGGTGCCTTTTGCTCAAGTCGTTCAGGTAACTTTCTCTTTCTTCAATTTCAGCGTCTTTCTGGTCAACTATTGATCCGGCGTCAATTATGAGCCGAAGGTCACAGTTTTTTTCCTTATCGAGCCCTCTGATTTCTTCTGGTTTGATAATTTTTAAGTTAACATTTGCAATGTTGAATTCCCGAATCAGAGATGCGTGATCGTTGGCGGTTACATAAACTATCTTTTCATCGTTTCTGTTAGAAATCAAAAAGGCCCTTTGAATGGCATATTTATCCACGTTTGGGGTATACAAGTGGAGAGTATGATTTAGGCATTTGCTACTTACGTCTGAAGAAAAATGGGAGTCTGAGGAGACCATTGTTCCCATTACTGTTTCCATCATCAGGTTACTACCTACTCTTCTTCTGACGAGTCTGTGGGCATCACTCTGTCGCAGCGCCTTCTAATCATCGTCTGTGTCCACCCAATTAATTCGCCATTCTTGTCAATTCTGATAATATATCTTCCTAGAAGGTCTTGCGTGTCAGGTATTGACTTTCTCTCTACCACTTCAACTATAACCGCCCATTCTTCCTTTTTTTTCTTAACATCTATAACTGTCTCAGGATTCTTAGAAATGTACTTCTTCGCTATGGTGAGCGCTAGATCGGTGATCTCGTATATTGAGGACTTTTGCATTGCCATTCCTCTTCCCCCCTATGGCAGAGTCAAAGTTTTGCAGATATTGACGTCTGGGATTGTTACGTTATTTTTTCCGATTTGGGCGTCTTCGCAGGCTTTATTGAGCATTCTTTTTATGTCTTCATTTTTCTTGAGGGTTTCTCTTGGGCTGCCTATTTTTGCTGCGAGAACGTCTAAGCATATTTGTTCAAAATCTTCGTTTGAATAGTTGCCCAGAGTCTTCAAACCCTGAGAAATCATTATTTCTGCCCTTGTACCTGGTTTATTGGATTCGGGCATTTTTTCTCTTATTGCTCTCACGACTTTGACAACCTTTTTCGCTTCAGGAAGTGAGATGTGTGCGTGCGCCTGAACGATTTTTACTTCTGTATCGAAGTTGTAATAGTCCATGCAGATGTCTATCATTCGATCTAGTAGGGCGTCTTGTGGTTTGTATACTCCTGCGTATTCTATGGAGTTGCTCGTGAATATCACGTTGAAGTCTGGATGAACTTTTATGTATCTTTCTTCTCCGAACATTGTTGGAAGTTCGAGTATATGTTCCTCTAGCACTGACAGAAGAACGTTGTTTGCTTCTGGTTTTGATCTTGAGAACTCGTTATACATCAGCGTATAGCCGTATTTGCATGCGAGTGTTAGTGGATTGTCAACCCACCTGTATTTTGTTTTATCTTTTGTTAACCAGACGTTGTGAATGTACTTGTCTCTCAGGCTTTCGGATTCCATTTCCGAGTAGCCCCCGACTAGGTTCGTTGTCGTCATCTGGTCGTCGCCGTTTATCCATACTGTAGGTCTTCCTAACTCTTTTGCCACCTGCATCGCTAGTGTTGTCTTTCCGCAGCCTGTTGGTCCTATTATGTGGGGAGGGTATCCAGCTTTAATCCACAGCTTAACTTTTGCCTTTAGTTTTCTAACTTGCTCTGTTTCGATAAAACTTTCAATTGTGGGTACCAAAAACTCGGCTTCTATGTGGTCGATTGAGAGTTCTGATCCTCTTATTTCCAGTGCCAGTTTTGAATGTCTTTCTTTCGCTGTTTCGTGAACCCTCTTTCCTCGCACAACTCTATTATGGGTAGGTGCATATTTCATCTTAAAATCACTCTCGTGTATAGCAAGTATTACGACAAGCCTTTTTATGTAATATTCAAAAAGTTGTTACGAAAACTGTTACGAAAATTGAAAACCAAGCTGTGAGGTGAGCTTTTAGCCTTAAATATTTGGTAAGAATCGCGTATGCAACAATTTTTGGTAAAGATGGAAACTCAAAAAAAAGGTGGTAGGCTGAGAAAGGCAGGTTCTTCCCTTGGATTCTCAGGTCTCTTCTTTTGCAAGATCTTGTACCCACAACATACGAACTCTTTGTGGGCGAGGCACAACCGAAAAATACTGTACCTTTTCTCTATGTTTTCTTAGCCACTTTATTTTCTTGTCTCTTTCTCTTGCGGTTATGGCGCTTGCTGACATCCTGGACAGCTGTTTCACCTCCATTATATCACTCTTAAACCGAACCGATTCATCGTTACACAAAAAAAGAGGGGATGGGGATATTAGCAGCGAAGCTTAATTCCATCCGAACGAGAGTGCTCATCCGTAGAACGTCTTTATGTATTTTTGGTTTTCCTTTATCTGCGTCATGATGCTTGATCGCATGGCGGCAATATCCGACAGTATGTCAGCAATGCCTGATTGCAAAGCAGTAACGCCTTCCTTGTGTTTGTTCATCTGTTCCTTAATGCCTGCTTGCATTTCGCGAGCACCTGACTGCATCATTTCGGCGGCGGCTGCCTGGAATTCGGCGGCAGTATTCTGGTATAACGCTTTTTTGCCGTTAACTGTATTTGGGTTCACTCTTTTTGTTGCTCCTTTCTTCATTAGTTTAATTGCTGCTATCACTTTCTTTTTCGTTTTTTCTTCAGACAATTTTGTTCATCCCGAGTATGAAACGCTTTAGATTGCAGGGATAGGAGCGGCTATTGCGGCTTGCTCAACTTTTGTGATTTCTTCGGCGTAGTGTAGGAAGGTGTCAACTGATGCGACCACTACTCTTGCTTCAATAGTTAGGATTTCGATGCCAACCAGAGCAACTCTTGCCCAAGCGTCGACGACTAATCCTTTGTCAAGTACTCGATCAAGAACTTCTGCCAAACTGCCCGAATCTGGACTTTGACTTACCATTTATATCACCTCTATTTTTCCTTGCATGTTAGCACATCCACATCTGATATATTACTACTTAAGTAATATTCAAATTAAGAAAACAGAATTCGTATCGAAAACCGATATATGAATCATGTTACTTTTCACGGCATATTCCAGATTGAGACACAAAGCCTATACGCAATACTGACCACAGATGAACAAATTCTATGATGGGTTCCGACCCTAGAAAATATACGCAAAGAGAGGAGACATTTAATGTTGCTGATCTGCCAAACAACTTTCAGAAAAGGGAAAACCAAACTATTAATCAGAGGTATCCATGGAGCTGAATGGGTTTTTTGCCCAATGATCAAGAGCATAAAGAAAGACAGAGTCAGCCTACAACGTTGTCGAGGCTGCCAACGCTTCATCCGCCTTGAACAAACACACATTCCTCAAACACGCCTAACAAGGAAAGCAATTTTTTCAACAAAACGCACCAGCAGTTTTCATTTCACAAGACCATTAAACAGAGGGAAGGCAAAAAATCCAAGCACGGGATCACTTTATCATACACTGGGCTTCATAAGGGAAAAGCAACCCCTTATCGATGTTTTTGAAGAGGAGGATTACGTAGTAGTTTTGGCAGAACTACCGGGTGTGGATGAGCAAGATGTGACCTTGAAAGTAGACGAAAACGCCATAACGATAACGGCTGAAAATGCAACGAAAAAGTATCTAGAAGTAATCAAAGTTCCAACGTGCGTCAAAAGAGATACAGTAAAGTTCACTTACAGAAACAATATTCTGCAAGTAAGATTAAAAAAAAACTAGGCTGCTACATAAAGAATTAGCTAAGAATACAGATGTCGAAATTCAAAAATTAAACATGAGCTAGATATGCTGACAATTTTGAGATGGCGGCAATGGGCATAGATGCAACTAAGGTTTGTGTGCTGGCAGCAAACCAGCCGCAAGTTGATCTATTGCATCTATGAGCTTACGTAGGCCTGACTCTATATCTCCGCTTGACACATGCAACACGATTTGAGAAACCTCTTTCCTCAATGACGCTACTCGATGACATGTTTCGCAATTCCACTTTCCCCGCTCATAGTCCGCACATGACAGGAG
>Ga0268279_1001296_pt1 | contig 14086 bp, 11 predicted proteins | sample saktaG_6_FD_190142 | JGI IMG/M metagenome (GOLD analysis project Ga0268279, IMG submission 190142) | Saline water microbial communities from Sakinaw Lake, British Columbia, Canada - sak_2010_1_5_80m | ecosystem: Environmental > Aquatic > Non-marine Saline and Alkaline > Saline ...
AGTTCGGTCTGGCGGTTACCGGAACGGTTCATCCGGACAAAATCTGGCGGAATACGGGAGCACAACCCGACGATGCTTTGATCCTGACTAAACCGATTGGTCTGGGTATTCTGTCTACTGCTTTGAAACGCGGATTGCTGGACAATTCCACAAAAAATCTGATCACTAACATTATGTGTGAGCTAAACAGCGCCGCTGCGGATGTTATCCGCGAATTCACCGTTCACGCCTGCACCGATGTCACCGGTTTTGGGTTGCTGGGTCATCTATATGAGATGATGGCAGCGGGCGATATCACAGCCCGGGTTTTCAGTTCAAAAGTACCCATCATACCCAATACGGTTGAAATGGTTCGCAGAGATGTTATCCCCGGCGGAACCGATGCCAATATGGATTACCTGAAAGACCGGATTATTTGGGATGATAAAGTCAGTTCAATTTTGCGTATTATTCTTTGCGATGCCCAAACTTCGGGCGGATTACTGGTTGCGACGCCGGAACTCAATGCCGCTGCGATGGTTAAACGACTAAAGGAATCCGGAGTTACAGGCGCATCTGTCATCGGTAAAATCGAACAGGCCGGAAAATTCAAAATATTTATTGTTCTTTAACGTAGCTTGATTAGCTTTGACACTTAATTAAAATATGTATAATAGATATCGCAAACAGTATTTAAAAATCGCTAAAAAATTAACTTTGGCTGATATTCAGGCGGGCGCCGATTTTGACGATCTGACCTTGGATAACATTGTTTCCGGCGGTCGGGTAAAGCAAAGTTCAAATTTCTTCATGGGTGTATTTACCAAACAAGGATTGAAGAATGTAATCGATGCATTTGAATTAACAGAAGCATTAGCGAGATTGGGTTTGACGGATTTACATGTAGAAATCGATACTGATGATCCTCATACTCATCGTTTATATGTATATACAGGTATGCCTGAAAATGAAAACACGATCTGTGAAATGGTACTTAAACGGGGGCAGATGCATTTTACAGAAGGTGTTTTACCGAATTTTCCGGACATAATACCGAATTTGCTTCAAATTGAGTGGCTGCTCCTCCAAAACCCTAAAATGCATTTTGATGAACGACGTCCACAGCTTCCCGGACAATCTTACCCTGGTTTGGGAATCGGTGATCGCATGTTACAAATCATGATCATTATGACACGCCGTTTGAACCTGGAAGGAATGATTAATAAACCCCGATATTATCATACTGCATTCATGTTTACAAAAGACTTTATTTTTACAAACCCCCGCAACCAGGCAATTCTGCAGGCAATAAACAGAGATTTAACACTAAAATACAAATTTCATACAGTCGCCTGGGCTGCCCATTTTGACTGCCTAATCAATCATGTCACCGGCGAAGCGCTAGTCTGGGATACCGATTATTTAATCCTGCCACTTAAGAAATATTTACTTAAATATTTCCGATCCAAAGAGTATCAGCGTCAGGTCCGTCAGCAGATGGAAAAATTTAATTTCATAATCAATATCCCTAAGTTCACAAAGTGCATGAAAAAAAATAAAATTCCGCTCTACGAAAAATTATTATAGTCTGTCAATTATTCCCAACTATGCTTTCTATACTTCCATTATCATCTACAGAACCCGTCTGTATCCTGTTCGGAAATGGCGATTATCCTGATCAAAAACTATGTAATCAGCTTCTACAGGCAGCAAATTTCGTTATGTGTGTCGACGGCGGAGCGAATTATGCTTTCCGGCACGGTATTTCTCCCGATTTAATAATTGGCGATTTGGATTCGATCAAAGACGAAACGCTGAATTATTTCATTCAGAAAAATACCCGGATAATTAAGGCGGAATCCCAGCAGGAAAATGATGTGGAAAAAGCCCTGCATGAAGCAATCCGGCTTTCATATAAACAGATTGTTTTAATTGGTTTTATGGGTAAACGGGATGACCATAGTATTGCAACATTGCAGATCATAAAAAAATTCAAGCGCCAAGCAACTATCCGCCTTTTCTCACAAACTTCGGAAATTTTAGTGCTGCCCGCAGGCGACTATGGATTTCAAACATCCTCCGGTAATATCATTTCATTATTCGGATTTCCGAGAGCATATGATGTGACAACCGATGGATTGAAATGGACATTGAATCACGAAAACCTGTTTGAAGGATCCCGGGGTATCAGTAACCAGGCATTGCAGGACGACATACGGATATCTTTCACTAAAGGCACTCTGATCGTCATTAAACGGCTCAGTTCTCCATGAATTCTATTAACATTGCAGTTATTGATAAACTTCTTATCCTGATTTATTTAATCTCAATTTTACTTATCGGTTTCCTGTACTCGAGAAATCAGCGGACAAATGATGACAATTTCCTATTAGCCGGACGACGGCTCTCATTGCCTGCATTTACGGCTACGCTGGTATCGACATGGTATGGCGGAATTTTAGGAATCGGGGAATTTACGTATCATTACGGAATATTAAATTGGGTAACGCAAGCATTACCCTATTATTTATTTGCCGTTCTCTTTGCCGTTTTTATCGCACCAAAAGTTCGCAAATCAAACCTTTACACGATTCCCGATCAGCTGTATCAACATTATGGAAAACCAGCCGGACTAATCGGAAGTGTTTTTATTTTTTTACTGGTATCGCCCGCGTCACACCTGCTTATGCTCAGCATCCTGTTCAGTTCGATTTTTGGAATACCTTTCTGGTTTGCCGTTTCAATCAGTATTCTATTTTCCACGGTTTACGTCTTTTTCGGAGGATTTAAATCGGTAGTTAAAACCGACATTATTCAGTTTATCCTGATGTTTTCCGGATTTGCGGTACTGGTAATAACCCTGTTTACAAAATTTGGAGGTATTTCCTTCTTAAAGGATAATCTTCCAGCCAGTCATCTTCAATTCAGTGGCGGGCAGAGCGCTCAGTATATCGTCGTCTGGTTCTTTATTGCATTATGGACATTCGTTGATCCCGGTTTTTACCAACGATGCTATGCCGCCCGTACTCCGGCGGTGGCGCAACGTGGAATTTTAATCTCAATTTTGTTCTGGGTGGTTTTCGATTTTTTTACGACTATTGCCGGACTTTATGCCCGCGCACTGTTCAGGGATATTCCAGGATTGATGGCGTTTCCTCTCCTTGGTGTAACAATACTACCGCCATTATTATGCGGTCTGTTTTTCATCTCCCTGATGGCGACCATCATGTCAACCCTTGATTCAAATTCCTTTCTTGCCGCCGTGACGTTCGGGCGGGATATCGTCTGGCGGATCAAAAAAAATGTTAACGTCACACATGCAACCCAGTTTGGATTGCTTATTACACTTCTGTTTTCGGTGCTGTTGTTATATTTGGTGCCGTCAGTCGTGAAGATCTGGTATCTAATGGGCACCCTGTTTATACCCAGCTTATTATTGCCCTTGATTTCTATTTTCTTTCCGGGTATTCAAATACCGAAACGCAACACTGTCGTGTCAATGATTGCTTCCTTTATCGGCACAAGTTGTTGGTTAGTTGCCGGTTTATATCAGAGCACATTGATAAATCCTTCATTTCCATGGGACGTTCAGCCGTTTTTCATCGGTTTAATGTGTTCAGTAATTATTTATCTTTTTAGTATACTGAAAAATATTTTACAGAGGGAAAAACAAAAATAGTTGAATTTCAATTGCTAATTTGTTATCAATCATATTGATTTAATACTTTAATTTGGATAAATTTACATGCTTTTTGGATTCATTAATTGCGGGGCGATTAGCTCAGCTGGTCAGAGTGTCCCGTTCACATCGGGAAGGTCATCCGTTCAAATCGGATATCGCCCACAGAAAGGTAAGGTTTTGAAAGCATTACAGAAAGCACAACCCACATATAAAGATTTAAATTGCACCCGGGAAGGTGCAATTTTCATTTTTAAATAGAACGGAGGATAAATGTTCAAAGAATTAGAATACCTGATAAAACTACAAAAGATTGATAGCGATCTACTAAAGATCGACGAATTAAAAGGTGATCTTCCTCGGATCGTTAAAACACTTGAAAATAATATTACCAATCTGGAAAGGGAGCTTGAAAACGATCGCCGCCGCGAAAAGGAAATCACTCTGGAAACAAAAGACCTCGAGGGACAGATCGAGGATAACAAAGAATATTTGAAAAGATATCAGGATCAACTATACCTTGTTACATCAAATAAAGAGTATGATGCGCTTACATCCGAAATTGAAACCGTTCGCCAGAATATCGACACGGCAGAATATAAAATCCTCGAACTAAATGAAGAGATGGAAAATCTCAAAGAAGCAATCAAAGGTAAAGATCTGACATTGAAGGATAAATCAAATGAAATAAAATTCCGGCGTGAACAGTTGGAAAAAACAAACGAAAAGACCAACGACGTTCAAGAGAAATTAATGAAAAACCGGGAAGCGGTCGTAAAATTCATTTCGCTACGATATATCAGGGAATATGAGCGTGTATCCAAAGCCAAGAATGGTTTAGCAATTGTACCTATTCGCCAGATTTTCGAAGAAAAAGTAGATAAAAAGGGTAATATTGAATATATTCCCGCTCAAGTCTCTTGCGGGGGTTGTCACAAAATTGTCCCACCGCAAAAGATCGTGGAAATTCGTTCTGCGAAGAATCCGATCCGCTGTGAATTTTGTGGACGGATGTTGTACTGGGACGAAAATGCCAGTGAAATCCGTTCAATTAATGAGGAGGAATTTATCTGAAGTTAGTCAGGCAGTCGCCTCGATTTTTATCGGGGAGGAAAGTCCGAACTCCGCAGGGCAGGGTGCTCCGTAACACGGAGTCCCGGCAACGGGAAGGAAAGTGCCACAGAAACGATACCGTCCGCCTTTGGCGGTCAAGGGTGAAATGGTGCGTCCTGCAATTAAGCGGGATTAAAGTAAGAGCGCACCGTCCCGATTGCGAAATCGGGGGCAGGGTAAACCCCACCTGGAGCAAGATCAAGCAGAGAATTGGAATTGCCCGTTCCGCTAAATTCTCGGGTAGATCGCTTAACATCAGTTGTAAGGCTGTATGTAGATAAATGACTGCCGTCCCGCCTTTGCGGGAGACAGAATTCGGCTTATCGACTAACTTCAGATTTTTATACACAATATGAAATTCGATTGGAAATTTAAAGAATTTGACCCTGAAACAGTACAGAAGCTTGCTTCAGCAGCCAGGCTTCCGGTCTCAATTGCTACCGTACTATACAATCGCAATTTTACAAATCCGGAGGCGATTGATCATTTCTTTAAACCCAACATCCAGGATCTTTATGATCCATTTCTGTTAAAGGATATGGAAAAAGCCATTGACCGTATTCAAATTGCTCTGATGAAGAAAGAAACGGTCATGGTTTACGGGGATTATGATGTAGATGGGACAACAGCCACTTCCATGCTGCATCTATTCTTACATGAAATCGGTCTTAATACTTTTTATTATATCCCGGATCGCGAAAAAGAAGGATATGGTCTGTCACGAAGCGGAATTGACATTGCTATTGAGCATCAAGCCAATCTCATCATCACATGTGATTGTGGAATTAACGCCTTTGATGAAGTTGATTATGCAAATTCGAACGGTATTGATCTGATTATCACCGACCACCATGAGCCGGCGGAAACATTGCCAAACGCCCTCTCCATTATAAATCCAAAACGGGAAGATGATCCTTATCCCTTTAAAGAGCTTTGCGGCGCCGGCGTCGCCTTCAAAATGCTGCAGGCTTTTGCTATTAAAAACAATATCCCCATTGAAAAATTATATCGCCACCTGGATCTGGTGGCAATCGGTACTGCTGCCGATATTGTTCCAATTCTTGATGAAAACCGCATTTTGGTGTCAAAAGGGCTTGAATACCTGAACCGCACCAATAAAATCGGGCTTAGCGCCCTAATGAAAGTTTCCGGATTTACAAACAAGACTTTAAATGTTGTGAATATTGTTTTTAATCTCGCACCGAGAATTAACGCAGCAGGTCGTCTTGGGAATGCCGTTCGAGCAGTTAAGTTGCTAATCTCATTTAATCTGGAAGAGGCTCACGAATTATCGTTATTGCTGGAACAGGAAAACCGCAACCGTCAGAATATCGAAAAAAACACGGTTGACCAGGCAATATTACAGTTAAATTCCACCCATGATATTTACAAAGACAAGATCTTCGTACTGTCAGATGATAACTGGCACCAGGGCGTCATTGGCATAGTGGCGTCAAAAATAAAAGAGATGTACAACCGACCGGTAGTTATGATCTCCTTTCAAAACGGGATAGGAAAAGGATCCGCCAGAAGCATTCAAAATTTCGATCTGTATAAAGCGTTTACCGAGTGTTCGGATCTTCTTGAAAGCTATGGCGGCCACAAAATGGCTGCCGGTCTTACGATAAAACCGAAAATGTTAGCAAAATTTCGTGATCGTATTCAACAGATCGCCGGCAGACAGATTACCGAAGATATGCTCCATCCCATATTAAAAATCGAGTGTGAAATAAATTTTAACGATATCAATCAGAACATCATCGATTACCTTAACAAAATGGCGCCCTTCGGTCCTGGAAATATGCGTCCGTTATTCGCTGCCCGGAACATCACCATAGCCGGTTTACCACGCATTGTCGGTGAGAATCATTTGAAGTTCAAAGCCTGTCAGAGCAAAATTGTCATTAGCGCTATTGGATGGAAACTGGGAACTCTATACGAAATGCTCATCAGTAATCGTCCTCTGAATATGGTATTTGTAATTGAAGAAAATGAATGGAACAACAATAAAGAAATACAACTAAATATTAAAGATATTCACTACTCAGATAGCATTATCATCTAATACTGGAGGATTTTTATCTATGTATCGAAGTAAAATCGCAGGAATTGGAAAAAATGTCCCTGAAAATGTCATCACAAATTTTGATCTTGAAAAAATGATGGATACCAGCAACGAATGGATCGTTGAACGAACCGGTATTCATGAACGAAGGTTCGTCACTCAACCATGTGGTAACGCCGAATTAGCGCTACCGGCATGCGAGCAGGCAATTGCCGATGCCGGAATAGAAAGAACGGATATTGAATTAATCATTGTCGCAACTATCACCCCGGAGCATCAATTTCCAGGAACCAGCAGCTTTTTACAGGCTCAACTTGAACTTAAAGGGGTTCCCACACTCGATATCAGGGTTCAATGTTCAGGTTTTATTTACGGATTATCCATCGCTGATCAGTTCATCAAAACCGGACAATATCAACATATTTTGCTGGTGGGGGTTGAAGTCCAGTCGGTTGGATTAAATTTAACAACTGAAGGACGAGATACAGCCATTCTATTCGGCGATGGCGCCGGCGCCGCAATCATAAGTCGATCAGATAATGATAGTGAAATTCTGTCAACACATTTATTTGGTGATGGAAAACATGCTATGGACCTATCAGTTGATGCACCGGTTGGCTATGAATGTCCCAGAATTTCAAAAGAAATGATTGACGAAGGTCGTCAATTTCCAAAAATGAACGGACGGCAGGTTTTCAAACATGCGATAACCAGATTTCCTGAAGTTGTAAGAGAAGCTTTGAAGGCGAACAACTGGAGTATCGAAGACGTCGATATGGTTGTGCCACATCAGGCAAATATGAGAATAACAGAAGCGATCGCCAAAAGACTGGGGTTGCCTCTTGAAAAAGTCTTTAGTAATATACATAAGTATGGAAATACGACCGCCGCATCGATTCCCCTGGCATTAGCCGATGCCTGTGAACAACAGAAAATTCAAAGAGGCGATAAGGTCGTACTGGCAGCATTCGGCTCCGGATTCACCTGGGCTTCCGCAGCTATCGTCTGGTAAGAAAAAAGGAGTAAACTTCATTGCCAAACCTGAGTTTTCTCACAACCAAAGACCCCGATCGCTCAGATCCGCAATCCGCAAGGAGACGGAAATTCTGGGCGCTTTTCTGGGGTGTCGTGATTATTGTCCTCATAGCCTTTCTTTTTCCGAAAAATCAATACAGCGAATTTAATTACAAGATCAACGACATAACTCGATCTGCCATCATTGCTCCCTTTGATTATCCGATACTAAAATCCGAAACCGAATTAAGCAATGACCGTAATGACGCCCTTAAAAAGATTCACTTTGTCTTCCTGCGGGATAACGATATTCAGATAACAGAACTGTCCAATTTGGAAATCTTTTTTAAAGATATAGAGAAGGTTCGCGCCGCTAAGAAAAAATATGAAGACTCCGTAAGGTTGCTGGACCGCTACCGCTATTCCAAACGGTATGACGAGATTCTGTCGATAACCCAAACCGATTCAATCTCATATTCAAATCTGGCTACTTATCTTCAGGAAAATTATCAGTTCGAAGAAAATTCAATCGTTTATACTCAGCTGATACTAAATTCGGAAAATCAGAAAGACAATGTTAGCTTCCCATCTAATTTCTATCCTCCGTTACGACAGATTTTAAGCGACCTCTACGCTCATCTTATTCTTGATCTCAGTAAAGAACAAATCATCAGCAACCGCATCGCCATTTTGCAAAACAATGAAGAACTATTAGTCGACTACGATCAGTTACTGACCCTGGAAGAAGCCTGGACAAAAGCGAAATTGACGCTGCAGGCTAAATATCCCGAACAGGATTCCAAAGTCATCAATACAGGTTACGAGATTATTGTTAAATTTTTAAAACCAAACCTGATTTACCAGAAGGAAAAAACCGAATCCCGTCAGCAGGAAGCGATCAATAAGGTTCCGATCAGCAAGGGTATTATTCTTGAAAATGAAAAGATTGTCGATGCAAATACTAAAATAACGCCGGAGATTTACCGAAAGCTGGAATCTCTACCGAAAGAGAGAGCCCGCCGGGCAAATATTCGCGGCGGCATCCGGAAAAGTCTTCCATTAATCGGCGATCCAATCATCTTCATCGGACAAATCTTATTGGTGTTGATCATTGCATCATTCTTTATTACATTTCTGCTTTCGTATAAGCGCTCAATTCTCAGAGACCCAAAAATGGTCGTTCTCCTGGGAATCATTTTCGTCATTCAGTCACTATCTACAGTATTTTTCGTACAGAAATTTAACATTTCCGAATTTGCCATTCCCATTACTATCGCAGCCATGATGCTGACAATACTTTTTGACAGCAAGATTGCTTTCGTAGGAGCCGCAACCATAACCATGATTGTAGGTGCTCAATTGCAGGGTAGCATCGATTTTATAATTACATCAGTTTTTGTGAATTCCTTCGCTATTTATTCGGTACGCAAGCTGCGTAAACGAAGTCAGCTTTTTCAATCCATTATTTATATTCTGCTGGGTTATCTGATCGCCATCAGCGTTACCGAATTACTAAAATATTCGTCCGTTCAGGAAATGATCAACAATCTTCTGTACGCCGGCATAAACGGCGTTTTGTCGCCGTTTTTCACCTATGGAATCATCAGTCTGCTGGAAGCAATCTTTGGGATAACAACCGATTTGACCCTCCTGGAATTAGCCGATTTCAATCATCCCTTACTGAAATCATTATCCAAAGAAGCTACCGGAACATTCACGCATAGCGTAACAGTTGGCAATCTCGCCGAAGCCGCCGCCGATGCTGTCGGAGCAAACGCACTTTTATCACGTGTCGGCGCATATTACCATGACGTCGGTAAAATCACCAAGCCGGAATATTTTGTCGAAAATCAATCTTACAACAGCAATAAACATGATAATCTTGCTCCAAACCTGAGCGCACTGATCATTATTAATCACATAAAAGAAGGTGTTCGCTTAGCCAAAGAATATAAACTTCCTAAAGCAATTATAGATTTCATACCCACTCATCATGGGACTACCCTGGTTGAATATTTTTATAATAAAGCGAAGGAACAGTCTGACGGCGGCACGCTTATTAACGAATCCAACTTCCAATATCCCGGTCCCAAACCCCGTACCAAAGAAACCGGAATATTAATGATTTGTGAATCAATCGAGGCTGCTTCCCGCTCATTGGAAAAACCCACTGTAGGAAATATCGAAAAAATTATTGACCAGATAATTGAAAAACGACTTAAGGAAGGGCAACTGGATGAATGTCCGCTGACTCTTGCTGATCTCAGTAAAATCAAAGGTGATATAAAATCAAATACAGGCATTATGCCGATTCTGAAAGGTCTTCACCACCTCCGTGTCGAGTATCCGGAACAGGAAAAGGAAATTCCTTCAAAACCAGTAAAAGCAAAATCCAAACAAGCCGGTTCTTAATGTCACACGTCTCAATCATTAATAATTACCCGGAATTACAACTATTATCACCGGCAACTAAATCTATTATAGATGCTGTTGCGAAGGAAGAAAATGTGTCTTTCTCTCGCGTTACTATAATTGCAGCTGGCGATCCAATGTTAAATCGCCTGAAGAAAAAATATTTCCATGATGATATTCTCACCGACACGATCAGTTTCAATTTTAACGAGCCCGGCGAGCCAATCGAGGGAGAAATTTATATCAGCATCGACACAATTAAGGATAATGCCCGGCGCTTTGATAACACTTTCCAGCAGGAACTGATCCTTGTTATTCTACACAGTATTCTTCATTTAATCGGCTATAATGATCAACAGTCCGATGAAAAACTCCAAATGGAGCAATTGCAAAAACGTTATCTGCATCAAATAAATGTCAAGCGCTTGTTTAGAGTGTTGAGGAAATAATAAAACATGTCTGATAATTCTACACTTTGTAATGAATTTAGCAAACTGATAGAAATCGTCAGGACTCTGCGCAGTCCCTCCGGATGTGAGTGGGATCGGGCACAGACCTCCCTGTCATTATCGCCTTATTTTCTGGAAGAGGCTCACGAAACCATTGAAGCCATTCATGAAAATAACCACCAAAAATTAAAAGAAGAATTGGGCGATCTGTTATTACATATTGTCTTTCAGTCGGAAATTGCCGAAGAGAATAAGCAGTTTCGTCTTTCTGACTCCATCCGTAATATCAATGAAAAATTAGTACGGAGACATCCCCACGTCTTTGGCGATGTAAATGTCAAGAACGTTCAGGAGATCAAACAGAACTGGGAGGAGATCAAGTTAAAAGAAGGTCGTAATTCTCTGATGGAGGGACTACCCAAAACCCTTCCCGCTCTGCTATTAGCCCGTCGAATTCAGGAAAGAGCTGGCCAGGTCGGCTTTGACTGGGATAAAATTGATCTCGTTTGGGAAAAAGTACATGAGGAGCTGGATGAATTAAAGGAAGCCTTAAAACTTTCGGATGATAAAAATATTACACTTGAATTCGGTGATCTTCTTTTTTCTCTGGTAAATCTTTCACGTTTTTTAAATATAAATCCCGAAGAGGCGTTATATTCCACATCAAAAAAATTCGTAAAGCGATTTCAGTATATCGAAAAAAAACTGGCTGCAAAAAACATTCAACTTAAAGATGCGACTCTGGAAGAGATGGATCTTCTCTGGAACCAAACCCGAACCGAAGATAATACATCACTATCCTGAATATATTCCCAAAATTTTTTAACTATTTATGCTAAATTGCCTTGACCAAAACATCTTTTAGAAGTATATTGAAAGTGTGAGATCTTTGAAATTTATCCTGCAATGGTGTAACCTATATTTTTAGAACCAACACCTAAAATATGGGAGCCGGGCTTCGGGCGTGGAAAGCATGCCTCCATGTCGAGGAAACTTGAGCCGTTCGAGAGGTGCCCACCGTGATGATCACGGTTCTAAAAACGTCCTGCCATTGCAGGATATTTTTTTAGAAAAAAATACTACTCGTTTTTCAGAATTGCCGACGATATTGACCTGATATCGTTCTGTATTCTATCCAGATCACCGGGAGTAGTTTGTATCTTTACAGTTACTGATTCGGAACTGAATTCCGGTTGAACTGATAAACGATACTTCCGTAAAATCCTCATTAGATCCGAATAATCATTTATCGGCACCTGTATTGCGAGATTGATCGTCTCTAAAAAGGATTTCTTTTCGGCTAATTCCAGAACCCCTGCCGCTGTTCCTCCATAGGCTCGGATTAAACCACCGATCCCTAATTTTGTACCGCCGAAATAGCGTACTACCACACATAATGTATTGACCAGTTGGCGCCTCTCAATCGCAGCCAGTATCGGCGGACCTGCTGATCCATGCGGTTCCCCTGCATCGGAACAATAGCCGAGACTTTCGCCATTCTGTAGTATCCGATACGCCCAGCAGACGTGAGTTGCTTTGCGGTATTCATCTTCAACTGCTTTGATGATGGATTTAGCCGACTCACGGGATTCCACCGGGTAAGCCCTGCCGATGAACCGCGACCCCTTGATCTTCTGAGAGAATTCTCTTGTACGTTTTATTTGATAATTCACAAAGGGTACTGGCAATTAGTTCAATAATGTAAATTTCTTCGTAATTCTTTTTCGGTCAGTCACTATCTGTAAAAAATAAATTCCCGAACTCAGATTTTTTGACCTAAATACATCTGCGGGAATTTGAATGTCATTCACACCGGGGTTATAGTCATAAACATTCAGATGCTGCCTGTAAACTCGTTGCCCGATCAGGTTAAAGATATTTACCGATAACTTATTCGTAAAATGACCCAATTGAAACTCAACAGTCAGTGGCTTTTGTTGTTGCCATGAAAACGGATTAGCGTAAAACGATAATATTTTCGATGATATATTCAGAGTATCCGTCAATTTATTAACCTGCAGATCGAGCTGATAAATTGAATCAATCGAACTGTTTGTCATTAAGATCATCAACCGATCGCTATAGCGGGTTTCGCCAACAAATACATCCGTATCCGCTCTAAACTTCCGATGAGTATCCGTAGAAGCTGATTTGTTAAGTAGATAACTTCCAATAAATACATTGTTTTTTGATGGTGTTATTTCGAGTCCGACATACTGGTTATTTTCAAATGAAATCATAAACGGCTGCGACGCAAAAGGCTTTACCGTCACATCAAATTGCAGAAACTCTTCCAGAACGCCGCTATTGGCACCAGTAACTATTAGTTCCGGAAAAAAGACCGCATCCGGTGATACCGCAAAATTTTCATCGTAGCGTGAACCGGTATAGTAACAGCCTCTCATAAAGTCATTATAAAGGGTTGCCAGATTTCCATCCTTTTCTGCAATCACATCGGTCAATGATTGAAAGGCATATTGGTACTTAATTTTATCCCATATCATACGAATAAGCAGCTTATCATTGTATATATCTTGGAGAAAATACAAGAACGGCCCCATCGCATATTCGTAGCTTGAAGCCCAGATATAATCCGTCGGACGATAGAAAAATGCTGTAATATATTGTACATAATCATTTACTTCGGGATATGCCCGTTCTTCAAACCAGGTTGATGACCATTCAAAGAAATAAACATCACCATTTGAGCATCCGAGAAGTCCATTATATTCAAACAAGTTGTATCCTAATTGAACCATATGAAAGAATTCATGCGCAACGGTTACGTGCATTGCATCTAAACCATGAGTATAATAATTACCTTCGGCATAATCATTATCAATTACCATGTAGGAAAAATAATCATAGGGTCTGGACGTACTCATAACTCTGGTATCATTATCAAAGATAGTTAAAGCGTAATAGCTCCCACCCCAGTTCTTAATAAAAATATCAATTTCAGCACCGTCAATATTATTATCAGGTGGAGGTGGTTGAAATCCCAGCGTATCAACTAATATACGATATGAATATTCGGCGGTTTCGGCGGCTTCCCAAACATAGTCGGGCACACCGGGAACCTGAGTAGAGATTGTATCGACCGCATTGTATCCGGAGGTGGTATAGTGAATTTTAAAATGTCCGTCTGCGCTAATATAGGTCTTATCCAATGTTGGTCTGTCGTATTGGGCTTTCCCTAATATCTTTTCACGATGTTCAGGATGAATAAGCATTGATTTAATAGCTTTATCACTATTATAATCCTGCGGTTGTTCAATCAGTAAGTTATTTCTATAATTTATATATGCTTGAACCACGTCACTCGCCAGAGCAAAGTTAATCATAAAAAATATTGCTATAATAGAACTTGTTGTT
>Ga0268279_1001299_pt1 | contig 14079 bp, 14 predicted proteins | sample saktaG_6_FD_190142 | JGI IMG/M metagenome (GOLD analysis project Ga0268279, IMG submission 190142) | Saline water microbial communities from Sakinaw Lake, British Columbia, Canada - sak_2010_1_5_80m | ecosystem: Environmental > Aquatic > Non-marine Saline and Alkaline > Saline ...
AATACCACGCAGTCAACGATTAATTTTCCTGACGCTCTTAAGATAGAATTTGTTTCACCTAAAAACGGTACTTTTATTAATTCTGATGTAAATTTAATTATTAAAATTGATAGTCAAATGGAAATAATAAATACTAAAATTTATTTAAATAAAATATTTCTCGGCGAACTAAATAAGTTAGATGATGGTATTTATGCTTATAAAATAGATTTTAATAGTTTAATAAATCAGAATGAAATAAAAATTGAAGCCACTGATAGCTCCAATCAAAATAGTTCAGAATCAATAATAATCTTCAAATAATAAACCTCTGATAATTATCTATCCAATTTTATAAAAAATTTTATCAATTTTTATTCTAGGAATTTTTTCCTTAAGATAAGCCCTCAATTTTGATTCCTCTAATCGCAATTCTAATGAAATAACTGCCCTACAGCATTTAATTGTTAATACACCTTGTTCTAAAGAACTGGCCTTTACTATATCAATGGACCAGTTTTTTCTTTCCCTAAAATATTGGTTTATGACATTTATTGCTTCCTGCCCTTGAAAAAAACTCCTCCATCTTTTATTACTTGACCAGTTTTGTAATGCTTGTTTAATCGGTATAAAAACCATGAAATAAAATACTAAATCAAATTTTAATTGGCATTAAAATATATGAAAAACTCTCATCAGATTTACCATGTATTAAACCAGGATTAATCTCTTTATTTAATTTAATAACTACTTCATCTTCCTTGATGGAATGTAAACCATCTAACAAAAAGTGGTAATTAAAACTAATTTTCAATGGACCTCCGTCCATTTCTTTAGAAGTAATAACCGTATGGCTTTTACCTAAAGAAGGATCTTGAGCTTCAATAACAACCTCTTCTTTTAATGGATTGAAATCGAACATAACATCATTTATTCTTCCACTAAATAATCCAACAATTTTAACAGCTTCAATTAATTTCTTTCTATTTAAAATAGTTTTATTCTCAAAATTAGAAGGAATTATGGAGGAATATTTTGGATATTCAGCATTAATAAGTCTAGATATTAAACGGACATTACTTAATGAAAACTGAACTTGGTTAGGTTCTGGGTAAATTTTTATGACACTACTTGTATCATCTTCATCTTCTTGAATAATTCTCAAAACTTCTTGAGTTGTCCTTAATGGAATTATTATTTCTAAATCATCTTTTATATTAGTTTTAATCTTTTTAGATAGAATATTTTTTTCCGCTAAACGAAAACTATCAGTACCAACTAATTTTAATAAACTTTTCGAAGTATGGTTTTCTAGTTTAAATAAAGCTCCATTTAATTCTGGTTTCGGTGATGTATAACCAATACTTGGTATGATTTGCTCTAATGCATCCTTAAAATCATTTTTTTCTATTTCTATATATTTCTCTGTTTTTGTTTCGGGGATAATTGGAAATTCTTCGGGATTTATTCCTTGAAATGTTGTTGTATAATTTCCACTATTTACCGATAAGACATTTTTATTCCCCTCTATTGTAATTTTCTCTTCGGATAAATTATTCAAAAACATAGAAAATGTTTTTGCTGGAATAATAAATTTTCCCTCTTTTTCTACTTTTCCTGTAATAATCAGCTCTATTCCAATTTCCAAATCAGTTGCTAAAAGATGTAATTTATTTGCATTTGTTTTTAAAAGAATATTACTTAAAACAGGAAGTGTTAAATTTTTCCCTGTAATTTTTTCTGCTAAATTTATGGATCTTTTAAAATTATCAACTAAAGTAGTAAATTTCATTTTTTTTATATATTATTATAATTAATTATTGATATATTAAATATATTATTATAATTAAGGATTGATATTTTGTGTATAAATGTCTTTTTTGAATCCAGTATTTATTATTAAATAATTTTCTGTATGTATAATTAGTGAATAACTAATGAATAATTTGGAGAAAACATGAGGATAAGTTTTTATTTCTAATTTTTGATTTTTTGATTTCCAATTTTATCCAGTGTTTATTCATTCCTTTATCAACAATATATCCACTGTTATTTATACCATTATTTTCGAATATATAATGAGAAAACAAGGTTCTGTGAGTAGAGTGAGCAGGTTCTTTACTTATTATACAACATTTCCTTTAAAATAGTTATTTCTTGGCAGAAAACAGGATTTTTTTCAATTTCAGTAGAGATTTTTTTATAAGCATGAATAATTGTAGTGTGGTCACGATTACCTAATTTCTCAGCAATGCTCGTATAAGAATAACGTAATTCCTCTCTCAAAAGATACATCACTATTTGTCTTGGTTTTACAAATTCTTTTTTTCTAGAATGACCCAAAATATCCTCTTCTTTAAGGTCATAAAAGGAAACTATTTTCTTTATTACTTCTTTTGGCGAGATATATTTATTTGATTTATTTAAAATTATTGACAATATCTTTTTAGCTTCATCTATTGAAATTGGTCCATTTTTAAGACGAGCATGCGCTATAACCCTATTTAGTGCCCCCTCTAGTTCCCTTACGTTTCTTGGGATAACATCAGCTATATATTTAAGGACATCATTATTTATAAGACTGGATACATCTTGGCTTTTATTTTCTAAAATAGCTAATCTTGTTTCAAAGTCTGGATAACCAATATCAGCTATCATTCCTCCTTCAAATCTTGACCTTAATCGTTCTTCAATAGATGGGATAGATTTTGGCGGACGGTCAGAAGTAAAAACAATTTGTTTGTTTTTGCCATATAATGTATTAAATGTATGGAAAAGTTCTTCCTGGGTTTTATCTTTTCCAGCGACAAATTGGACATCGTCAATTAAGAGAAGATCAAGATTCCGAAAACTTTTCTTAAACTCTGTCATTTTCTGATTACGGATAGCATTTACTAAATCATCCGTGAATTTTTCAGATGAAGCATATAATACTTTCGATTTTTTATTTTCTTTTTTAAGTTTATTGCCAATAGCTTGAAGGATGTGTGTTTTTCCTAATCCAACACCGCCATAAATAAAAAGCGGGTTATATTTTTTACCTAAATTCTCTACAACTGCTAACGCCGCTGCATTGGCTAATTCGTTATTAGTTCCAACAATAAAATTTTCAAAAAGATATTTTGGATTAAGATTAGTCTCAGAATCTATGCTAAATTCTAATTGTTCATCTAGTATGGATGATTTTGGGATAGTGGAAGAACGTTTTGTTTTTTTAGTTTCTATTCTTTTTAAAGAGTCCTTATTAGTAGTTACTAGATATTCAATTTTTTTTATTTCCGGATTTAAATTATAAAGAGCGCGTAAGATTTGTTTATGATATTTATTTTCGAGCCATTCTTTTGTAAAATTAGATGGGACTCCTATAACAGTTGTATCTTCTTTAATGCTTAAAATAAAAGTATCCTTTAGCCATGTCAGATAATTAGCTTTAGAAATATTTAGTTTTATCTCTCCCAAGGCCGCTTCCCAAAGTTCTTTGATATCCATTATTAAAGTTATTAAATTATATTCTATAGTATAGCAACCTTTCGCCATTGCTTAAGAATGCTGTTATTAAAACAAGTAAGTTTTAATAATAACAACCTTTCGCCATCACTCAAGAACGTTGAAATTGAAATGTACCTATTTCAATTATTTAATATATTGAAATATATATTAAAATTAAAATGTATTCATTTCAATTATAAAAATAAAATTTAGTTTCTGCAAGAAAATTATGTTCTTTTGGGGATAAACTGTTGATAATTAGTGGGTTTGATATTTAGAGTATATTTTGGTATGCTATTTTAGATTTAAATTTAAATATTTATTATTATGTCTGTTACTTATCAGCCAAAGAAAAAAAAGAGATCACGTACGCATGGATTTTTGAAAAGGATGTCTTCTAAAGGAGGTAAAAAAGTTATTAGTCAAAGGAGGCAAAAGGGAAGGAAAAAATTAACCCCTTAGGTAATGCTTAAAAAGAAAAACAGAATTACATCTTCTGTTGATTTTAAAGAGATTTTTACTAAAGGTCATGTACAATCAAATGAGTGTTTTAAAATTATTTTCAAAAAGAATAATTTAGATTATCCAAGGTATGGAATTATAGTAAGCTCGAAAAATTGTAAGTTAGCTGTAGAAAGGAATGCTTTGAAAAGAAGAATTAGAAATATACTTATGGACTCTCTATCTCTTTTTTCAAAAAGTTTTGATGTTGCTGTTATCACAAAGAAAGATTGCTTAAATATGAATTTTTCAGAGTTGAAAAAATCTCTAGAAAAACTATTATTAAAACTTACTTGTTTTAATAACAGCGTTCTTGAGTGATAGCGAAAGGTTGCTATTAAAACTATTTTAATAAATTATGAATATTTTTCAATTATTGATTTTTCAACCACTATATAATCTTCTGGCTATATTCTCTAATCTTACCAATGGTGATTTGGGATTGGCTGTTTTAATTTTAGCAGCCATTATTCGTCTTGCTATTTGGCCTTGGTATAAAAAAGCCATGGGAGATCAAAGGAAGATGGCTAAATTGCAGCCAAAGATAAAAGAAATTCAAAAAAAGTTCAAAGAAGAACCGATAAAAGGTAACCAGGAAATAATGAGAATTTTTAAAGAAGAAAAAATTAATCCTGGAAATTCTTTCTTTTTTATTTTTTTTCAAATGGCTATATTTATTTCTCTTTATATATTTTTTAAACAAGCCATAGTTAATGATTGGTCTACTTATCTTTATAGTTTTATAAAATTACCAGAACAAATAAATTATTTATTTTTTGGTATAGTAAATCTTAAAGCTCCAAGTCTTGCTCTTGCCATTATTTCAGCTTGTTTAAATTCATTCCTAACTTTTATTCAGCCAAGTTCAGGCCAGAATAAAGCAATGTTATTTGGTTTTCCTTTCATAATATTATTTTTCTATCAGAAGTTTCCGTCAGTCGTTATCTTATATTGGATAGGATTTACTTTAGTGAATATTATTCAGGAGTATATAATTAATAAAAATACCTCTTCTATGAATAAAGTGTTAGAGACGAAAGTTATTAGTTAACTATGGAAACATTAAAGCTAAAAAATTTTCTGGAAGAATTACTTACAACTATTGGTTTTGTAAATTTTGAGATAAGCTCACAAGAGAGCCCTCAGGATAAACTTGTTCAATTTTCAGTTAAAACTAATTCAGATATTGACTATAGCGGTCTTTTAATAGGGCGTGATGGAGAAAGTTTAGAGGCGCTAGAATATTTGTTGAATATTTTTTCAAAAAAATGCTCTGACGGTTATCCTTGGAGAATTATCTTAGATATTAATAATTATCGAGCAGTGCAGGAAGAAAAATTAAGAGAATTTGCCAAAAAAGCGGCACGTCACGTATCTTTGTCAAAAGAAGAGATAGAATTACCACCTATGAAAGCGCGCGACAGAAGAATTATTCATTTAGAAATCGCTTTGAGAAGCGATGTATTTACAGAGAGTGTTGGAGAAGAAAAAGAAAGGCATATTATAATAAAACCTCAAGAAAAATAATTTATGAATTAGCGCAGAACCAACAGCTATCATTTAGGCAATTACTTCTGCTAGACTCAAGATGAAATCCGGAGCCAGAATTATAACACCAGAGAGACGTATCGTTTGTATATTCATCTATAACATCAAATCCGGCTTGATTGGCAGCATTAATAAAAGCATCTGTTATTTCTGGTCCAGGATCACCGCCATAACCTACATCAACGCAAGTGCCAAGAGAATGGCATGCTGATTCATGATTAATGGTCGTGATGCATTTATTATTAGAAATTTTTACACAAGCTTCAGTTACAGTCCAATTACCAAGTCCTTGTTTTCCTGCTAAAATTACTAATTTATCAGCTGTTTCTTTATCAATGTAAGCACCATTAGCAAATTCTGAAGACAAAGGAATGCTATTATAATTGTCTAATGTTGCACCTGTTCCAATTAAAACAAAATCCCCAATTTGTTGGGGTTTTATTTCTTCTTCTGTTGTGGGTTCTTGTGAAGATAAGATTGTTGTGCCAGAAGAGCCTCTTAAAATATCAGGATTTATAGTATAGAGAATAATATAAAAAGCGAATAATAAAACTATCCCAATAATGGCGCCCACGATTCTTTCCTGGGCGTCTTTTTGTTGAGCAGTATTACCTCCAGAAGTAAGGTATTGAAAACCAGCATAAACAATCATAATAAAAGCGAAAACGCCGGCTAATATAAATGCCCATTCGACTATATAATTTACTAACTCATTTATTCCTTGTTTGGCGTCAAATTGAATTACTTCAAGTGTTGCTTCATCAGGGATTTCATATGCTTCTGAAACTAATGTTGCAGAAAAAAACAAGATACAAGATGTAAATACTATTAATGCGATAATGCTTTTAATTGCACAAATTTGTTTATAATTCATAACAATTAGGAGAAAGCCAATTAAATCTTATTTAAATTCAATAATTTGACCTGATTTAAGAAATCCAGGAAGCCCGACTTCCCATTTGAAAAATTTAAAAGTAGGCACAGGTATAGTTTGGGTCATTGTTTCTTCAACTTTTTGTTTTGTCTCATAAAAGCCTAATGAAGAGAGTAATTCTGTTAACATTGGAGGACAAGCCAACGCTATTGCTTGAGAAACAACTGCTCCTATGCCCCAAGGGAGAGCCGTGGCCGCATTTGACAGTGAATTGCATATCCATGAAACGTCTAGTCCGCTTTTAATTAATTCTAAAAACTTGTTTGTAACAAGATCAGTTATGTCTTCGACTTCATTTATTGCTGTTGCAAAACCTTCTTGTAAGTTTTCTGGAATAGCCTTACCTAGCTCTATGGCGTTAATGATGGCTTCTTTATCAGAATTTGATAAATTGCTTGACTCAACAGTTTTAATTGCAAAATCTGTATATTCACTTGGAATAGGGTTGTTGCTATATATTAGATCTTCAAAATCCTGTTTCGCTGTTTCTGCTAGTCCTGTAAGATTTGCTAAATCTGATATATCATTAATTTGTGAGGAAGTTAAAGCTGCAGCAATATCCTCTTCCTCTGAGCCAACAATATAAACTGGAACAGTGCCGCAGGAAGAAGTTAAGGGATTATCAGAAGACGAGTCATCTTTAGGACACGTACCATTACATTTAGGGCATGAAGTGTCACCAGTATCAGATTTTTCACAATAGCCTTCAGAGTTACAAGCATAACATGTTTGTGTGTTTGGATCACATGCTGCAACAGCAGTTTTCATTGGTAATAACAAATTCCAAATAAGTAGATTAATTATAAAAGCGGATAAAAGAAATCGAGATATTTTATTATAAAAGTTTTTTGAATACATAGTTTTATTTTAATATTTTAAATTATTAATTTGTTATTTTTTAGAAGCGACAGAAGTTAATTTTGTGGTTTTTTAATTATTTTTTTAATAGAAGCAGGTGCATTTTGAGATATATAACAGAGAATAACAGTACAAGTTGCAATAGGAAGAATACTGGCGATTGGCAATAAATCAATTAGATTGCCGGCGAATATCCAGGTGCCTCTTGTTCCACTGATAATAGTAATAAAGAAAATAAAAGCTGTAAAAGGTACACTGGTCATCCAAACAAAAAAGTTAATTCCCGGAATAAAACCTAATATCGCTTCAATTGCATCTTTAATTATAGCAGGTATAAGCAATAATAGGAATATAATTAAATCCATTCCTTTTTTTTGAGGTTTTTTTTCTTCTTGAGTTGGTTTTACAGTAGTCCCTTTCTCTTCTTGTGTTTCTGGGGTATTTTTATTTTTTATCTGTTCTTCTAATGGGACTTCTTGTTGTAGGGAGTTTTGTTTTTCCATAATGTTTTAATTTATTCTGGCTGAATATCAGGACTTAATTCCTTTTTAGCTTTTTTAATAGCTAAAAGTTGGGCTGGATTTGAGGTTATAATCTGGTCTTCAGCATAAGAAGCGATTATTTGAATAGCGGCATGTTTGTCTTCTGCAAAAAAGAGACCAGTACCGACAGAAGATTGCAAAAGGATGGTTTTTTCCTGCTCTGTTAAATTTAAAGCTTTTCCTAAAATATCAATATTCGCAGGTGATTGTCTTAATAAGAGAGCTAAGGCAGAGTTAGTGATTAATGGTTTACCGTATGGGGAGTTTAAAACATCGTCTATATCTTGTGTAATAAAAGTCACACCCATATAATACTTTCGCGCCCTTTTTGCTAAACCAAAAAGGAAAGCGGCGCTTTCTTCATGGCGTAACAACCACCATCCCTCATCAATTATTGTTATTCTTTTTCTTAGATCCTTTTTTATCATTGTCCATATGTAATTTAGTACTACATACATGGCAATAGGCCTGAGTTCTTCTTCCAATTCTCTTACTCCAAAAACAACCAAACGATTGTTGATATTGATATTTGAAGGTTGATTAAGAAAGCCAGCATAACTTCCTTTAGTGAATTTATAAAGTTTTGCAGCTAAATCTTCACCTCCCTCAGTGCTTTTGAGAACATTTTCTAAATCCTCCATTAATGGAAGTCCTTCTTTTTCAGACATATTTTCAGAAAAGATGTCTCTGCTTGCGTATGTTTGTACAATCGCTCTGTCCAATAGAAGTTCTTCTTGCGGAGAAAGCCCGCCAAGCATTAATTTAATTAAACCAATGAGATTTAAAATATGATTACGAAAGACTTCATCACTTGTTTCCTCCTCTTTTACTATAGGAAGTTCAAATGGATTTATATTATCATCAGAGGCAACAGATATTTTAAAGTAACTTCCACCGATTGAGTCAGATAGATATTCGTATTCGTTTTCTGGATCAATAATTAATACATTAGTTCCTAATAATAAAGAACGAAGGATTTCTAATTTTATTGCATAACTTTTTCCTGCGCCAGCTTGCGCGAAAACTATCATATTAGCATTTGGCAAACCAAAACGATCAAAAATTACTAAACTATTATTATGCAGGTTGACTCCATAAAGAACTCCTTTGTTTTCTGAAAGATCTAAAGAAGAAAAGGGGAAAAGAGTTGAAGCTGGTTGTGAATTTAACGGCGTAGTTAATAACAATCTATCCATTCCTAATGTGAAAGAAGATTCCATCCCTTCAAATTCTCTGAAAATAGTTGGTTTTGCGTAAATTAATTGTTGTTCTAATATATTTTTGATTTTACTTTCTATTTTTATAAGTTCTTCTTTGCTATCAGCAAAAAAAGTAATATAAACACCTACTTCAAAAAGTTTTTCGCTTCCTTGTTGTATTGTGTCTCTTAATTTTTCAACATTATTTAATGCCGCTTCTAACAGTGGATTACGAACTAACCCCCTGTCTGATTCAATACTTAATTGAGCTTGAATTTCTGCAGATTTCTTTCTTAAATCTCGCATCACCTTATTGATATCAAGAGGATGGAAAAAGATTGAAATATTAAAAGATTCATCCAAATTAATAATAGAGGAGAACCAATTAGAAGCTAAATAGTTTGGATAAGTTAAAACAAAGAGTGTTGAACAATATTTGTTTCCTAATTTTATAAAATTAGTATTAATTTCTAATCCAGCAGGAGCAATTAAGTCTTGAAGAGTAGAAACAGCCTGGGATTGCGCTAATTCCTGCTGATTTTTTGGTTTTCTTTTAAATAAGTTTGGAAAACGCATATTTTATTGATTAAATTCTTCTGGAATATTTATTGATTCTTTTTCAAAAGCTTCTGGGTTATATGAATTAAAAAATAATTCAATTAATTCTTTTGTAGTTAATGGATGTGACTGTAGCCCCATTCTAGTTAAATTAGTAATTATATTATTTTGACGAATTATTAATTGTTGATAATGTTGATTAAAATTTTCATCAGAAATAGGGATTATAGCGGAGAATGCTTGGTGCCTTAAATTAAGCAATGTTTTATAAGCTTCTAATATCTGACTTAATACAGTTTTTGATTTAATCATAATAGGGTCATAAGGCACTACTACATAAAATTTCTTTTTCATAATATTGTTTCCAGTGACAAGTCCTTTAATGAATGTATAATAATCCTCCCCCTGAAGTTGAAGTAGATTATTTGTTTCTTGGCCAATTCTTTCTTGGAGAAAATTTAAATAGGATTCAATATTAACTCGTCTGGAGTGAGCAACAACTTGTAAAGGAAAATCCAGGTTATTTATAAGGTTACGCCAGCTCATTAATACAGAAGATTGTTCTTCTTCTGATTTTAAATCAAAATTTATGCCAGACACTTCTAAAACCGAACGGAGGGAGCCGTTTTTTAGAATGATTACCCCTTTCTTAATCTGCTGAAGGGAAATAAGTGATTGACTGCTAAAAGTTTCTTTAGGCATCTATTTGTCTAAGATATCTGTTAATTGTTTGAGTGTTTTGCTGTCTAACTCTTTTTTAATCTCTATTTTTATTTTGCCTTTCTGTTTTTCTGGGACAGAACGGGATGTTTCTAAAAGAGTTCTTTCTTTTTGCCATAGATAGTATTTTGGAAGCCAAAAATGTCTGATCGCAGCCATAGCAAGTGTATAAATAGGAACACTATGAATTTTCCCGAATGCAAGAGAAAAACCAATTGGAGCTAGAATTATTACTAAGATCAGCCAAAGCCATGATTTTAAAATAAAGAAAAGTAAAAGAATTATTCCGCCAAAAGATAATAAAATCCATAGCTGGGTAAACGTAATTAAACCCATTAATTTTGTTTCTTCCTTTATAAATTGTGGTACTTCGTAAACCATGTTTTTTTAAGCTTTACCAAAAGGATTCTTCTTTTGGTATTTTCTATAAGGTATAGGTTCTTCGATCGTGGAAGTTTCTTTTTCTTTCACGTTTTCTTCTTTTAATTTAACATCAAGAATGTACGGTTTTTCTTCTTTAGTTTTTACAAATACTTCCTCGTCTTCAAATTTTTTTCCTTCACCACTTAAAATTTTAGAAGAGGTTAATTCTTCTGTTCTTTTCTTTTCTGGCAACTCTTTTTCTTCTTTTTTTAATGGTTTTAATAAGACCTTTTTCATTTGTTCAAGAATCTTCGGCTGGGCCTCTTTTTTCTGCATAGCAGCTAATAGATTTTTTCTAATTTTTTCTTGTTGCTCTGAAGAAATTGTTGGAGTAACTACCTTTTTTAATTCTTCAATCTTGCTAAGTGGCTTTTCTATTTTTACTTCAGAAGGTTCAGGAAAAGAATATTCAGGAATAATTTGTTCTGAAATGTTTTCTTCAGTGGCTTGTTTTTTTGTGTTTACTTCTGTTTTTATTATCTCTAATGGATTTTGTTTTTGAGCTGGTTCTTTTATTGTTTCAATCTTCTTACGATTCGATTCTAGTTTTGGAATTTCTAAAGTTGTTTTTGGAATCATTGTTTCTTTTTGTGGTATATTCTGAAAAGCTAATTTTGGTTTGTTAATTTGTAATTGATTCAAATCATTTTTTAATGGTTCAAAAATCTTGCCTTGGATAACCTTATTTATTATTGTTAAATTTGTTTCATGGGTATTTAAGCGAGATTTTAATGTTTCTTTAAAATTATTTAATGATAATCTTCCTAATAAAACATTCATTACTTCTTCCTCGAGGATACTTAATTGATTGGCATCAGCATTAATTTGACCTAAACGTGCCGCATCCTCAATACTATTTAAAGTATTGTCCGCATAGTAAGCTTCTTTAAGGACGGGTGTAAGATTATCTAAAATATTTCTTAAATTTCTTTTCATCTTATGACCTATACTTTATTTGTACCAAGAGTTTCTTTAAGTGATGGACTTGTTTTCAGTTTATTGTTGAGTGCAGTCAATGCTTGATCAGCTTCTATCCATTCTTTTTCTAGAGCTTTTACTTGGGTAGAAGTATAGCCGGCCTTTGGGCTCCCATTACTATTGGTTGCATTACTATATGCTCCTAAAGTAGCTATCTCTTCTGCTTTAAGTCTTTTCACTATCTCACCATTAGGCCCATACCATGGCTTTGGATTTGATGATGTTCCTTTAAATGCTTTGTTTCCTTGGTTATATTCCTCCTCATCCACATTATCAAGGAAGGCTCTAAATTGATTTGTTTTTAATTGAACTAATTTGCCTAAAAATTTATTAATGTCGCCACCAACCGCGGTTATAATTTTTTCTGTCTTTTTTGGCAGATCTGTTGGATTCATTGCCTTTAGATTATTTATTACTTGGTCATGATAATCATTTGCTTCCTGATCGATTTCTTCTAATTTTCCGTTTGTAATTTTAAAATACTGGGGGAAAGCATTACGGATGGCAACAGCATTTAAATCAGGATTATCGTTGCTGATATCATTTCTGATAGCATTTACTGCATAATCATCATTATTAAGCCATCCTTTTTTCATTGCGATATTTCTGGCAGCCATATAATGAGCATATGCATCTCTATTTAATCGGCTTGGCGCTTTTCTATTAGCTGTATCCAGAATCATTCCTCTATTTCTGCTTTCTTCCATTTCTTTTTCGTATTTTTTGATATCATTAGTAAGCCGAACGCTATCACTTTTATCTATCATGCCATGGCCTATTGAGCTAATTAGAGGCACATGAGTTAATTTTTGGCCGGCAGCTCTATATACTTGAGTTTTTTGAATTCCACCCACTATCTTTTTTGTGGCAAAAACCCCAGCAAGCCATCCAGCTCTACTAACTTGTTTTTGGGCTACTTTGCCTACAGCACCGCTGCTTTGAATAGAAACAACTAATCCTCCAATCAAGAACATAGAAAACAGAATAATTTGGACAATCATAGCGATAATTCCTAGTTTGCTATTTGATGTACCCATTTTAGCAAGACTATCATGCATTCCATTTAAAACAATAATTCCTGCATATAATGAAATAGCAAAAGTGATAGGAAAAAGACACCATCTTGTAAATTGCCCCCACCATAGCTCCCAGAATTTTTGAGTATTTGGCAAAACCCAAGCAGCAAAAGCAATTGGCGAAACAGCAAGTAAAATAATAATTATAAAAGAACGGAACATCATTACAAAGAAAATAGCTATTAAAGAGATAAAAGCGAATAATCCAATTAGCGCAAGAGCAGCTAAAACAAGAAAGAAGTTTCCCCAGGCAAGACCCCATCCTTCCCTTTCTATTTTTATTTTTGTTTTTATATCTTCGCCTACTTCTATTGTGCCCATTGTGTCACCATAACTTGCAGAATATTTTTCAGGACCTGAAATTTCATCTGTACGATAAAGATTCATTACAGTTTGAGCGATGCTTTCATTATTATTTAGGTTTTGGGTTAAATTAATAAATGTATAAGTAATAAAATGGGATATATCTAATAATACTCCTGGGAGAATTAAACTGAAATTGATTAATAAAGCAATAAGCACTAGTTTCCAGAGAATTTCTTGCCAGCGGTATTTTTTTATTCCTAAAATAGTGGAGACAGCAATAATAATTAAAATTAAAATTAGGGCAAGGTTCATAAAATCTCTTAAGATTCCCCAGATTTCTACAACGCCAGCATTTTTTACAAACCCTCCATAAGTATTAGGATCAAGCGCCCAAAATATCTGTGCTGTTAAAGAGTTAATCATTCCAGCTATCATTTTTCCAATTCCTTCAAGAGCTCCAATTTGAAAAGTGCAAACTTTATGTGACCACCATAGGTCATCTGATGAACCAGTTAAAATACTCCATACAGTTGAAGGAGGCGTTGCTTTGTTATAAATAAGCCAACTACAAATTTCTGTGGCCTTAAGTTCTTTTGCTGTTCCTGTTACGTCTACCGTTTTTACTTCTCCCCCAATTGTTTGGTCTATTGTGACGAGATCGTAGTTTAAACAACATTTTTGACCTTCAGGGCATATTCCTACAATTTGGACATCCCCTGTAACACAGTTCTCTCTACAATATGCTTGATTATGTATAGATTTACAGTCTTCTTGCGCTATAGCCTTTTGAGAACCTAATTTTAAAATAGGGCTTATTAATAAAGACAAAAGGATAATACTTAAAACCCCGATTTTTAATATATTTTTTGTTTTCATGATATTTTTTGTATAATAACTTCTTATAATATTTTATTTACTATAATTATACATTATTTTTTATTAATAATAAAGATAAAGAAACCCATTGT
>Ga0268279_1001301_pt1 | contig 14047 bp, 13 predicted proteins | sample saktaG_6_FD_190142 | JGI IMG/M metagenome (GOLD analysis project Ga0268279, IMG submission 190142) | Saline water microbial communities from Sakinaw Lake, British Columbia, Canada - sak_2010_1_5_80m | ecosystem: Environmental > Aquatic > Non-marine Saline and Alkaline > Saline ...
GACGCGTTGACCCGGTAACGCCCGATTCGCGCTGGGCTGTATTCTTGCACCTTACCCGTCTGCTTGCACCCGCAGGCAGGCCGAACGAAACCTGTCCCACGCTGACGCGACCAATTTTGCCGCTCTTCGCCAATCGCGTCAAGCGGATATTGATGCACTTGAGGCTCTTGCGTCCGGGGGGGTTGCAGGATTTTTTGCAGAAGCGAAGTCTCCTTTCTGCGTGGCGACACCCGTTTTTTTTGGGTGATGTTGACTTTATAACATATTGCGCTGCAGTAAACTACAACTATATTAAATAATAATTGGGGTAGACAAACGCCTTGGAATGTGCGATACTGCTCCAAAAGGAAAATGAAATGAAGCAACAGACAAGAAACCACATGGTTCGACTCGCGGCAGGGCTGGCGTTGCTCGCAGGTATCCCGGACATCCACGCGGAGAATGCCCCGGAAGCGCGGTTCCACGGCGCACCGACGTACGATTTCGGAGTCACGAACGTCACATGGGAAGCCGGTACAAAGGATTACAGTTGGGTGACCTTCGACCTGTACTGGTCGTATTCCTGGCGGGCGAAATGGGTGGAGCCCGCGGAAAAGAACGTCACAGGCAAGCCGCTCGAAGTCGAAAACTGGGACGCGGCCTGGGTGTTCGTGAAGTTCCTGCCAGAGAAGGACAGCACGAAGAGCATCGAGCGGAATCACTGGCAGCACGCGATACTCGCCCCTGACGCATCCCAGCACGTGATGCCGGTTGGCGCGACGAACACGGTTGGACTTGCCGACGACCCTTCGACAGAACTCCCCTCGCCTGGACTCGATGCAGACGGAGCAGGTGCCAGCCGGGGCCTCGGGGTGTTCATCTACCGCGACGCAATCGGACACGGCGTCAATGATTACAAGGGTGTCAAGCTGCGCTGGCTGCATGCAGCGGATCCCTCGGGCAAAGTGGATCCAGCCAGGGCCGCCATCGCCGTTCATGCGATTTCGATGGTCTATGTGCCGGAGGGCGCGTTCAAGGTCGGTTCGGGACAGACAACGCGAATCGATCCCTTTCCAGACGGCCCCACCCTGCCGATCCTGCAGGGTCAGGTAGGGGATGAACTGGGAAGCTTCACGGATGGTTCATGGCGAGGCGGCCCCATCGTCCCGTTCCTGGTGGACGCGGAATGGAACGGTCCGGCCGCAGAAGGAACGCGCGCCCGCCGGATCGGCGCCGTGGCCGGGCAGCTTTGGGGACGGGTCGGCTATACGCAACACTGCAGCCAGTACTGGCAGATGCCGCATTCCACCGCAATTGGTTCGCCGGGCGCGCTGAACGACGATTATCCGACAGGCTACAACGCGTTCTACTGCATGAAGTACGAGTTGACGCAGGGCCAGTACGCGGCCTACCTCAACGCGCTGCCGCCCGACGTGGCGGCGGCGCGGGCGTCGGTGCCCGTGGGAGTGGTCTATGTCGATCCCAAAAAGCCCTATTCGTGGGAGTCGGCCGGGAATACCATCACCGCATTGGGTATTACCCGGTTCGTGCCGAAGCCAAAGCAAGTGGAAGTGGGTTCGAGGGAGATGGCCGATCTCGAGTTCGAGAAGGTGCTGGAGTCTCTGGTTGTACCCGAGAGCGGGCCGAAAGCGCCCCCAATCTATACGGCCAGAGTGCCGCAGCGGACGTGCAATTTCCTCGCATGGCAAGATGGGTTCGCCTACGCCGGCTGGGCGGGGATGCGCCCGATGACGGAACTGGAATTCGAGAAGGTCTGCCGCGGGCCGCTCAACCCGGTGCCGGGCGAGCACGCCTGGGGTTCGACGGCGATGATCCTGGCGACCAATCTGCTGGAGGCAGGGATGCCGACCGAACGCTATGAACAGGGGAATGGTCATTCTTTGTACTGGCGCGATTCCGGCGCAATGGTGACCCGGGCAGGGATCTTCGCCACACCCGACAGCGACCGGGTTTCCGCGGGTGCGTCGTATTGGGGCATTCTGGAAATGGAGATTGCCACCTTCGCCATACCGATGGCAACCACGAATGGGCGCGCCTTCCGCGGGTCGCACGGCGACGGGAGCATACCGGGCGGCGCCATTCCAGGCCCTTCGGTTCCGTCGGATTGGACGGTCCCCGGCGGCCGCATGGGTCTCGTCATGTCTCACCGCACGTCGGCCAATACCCCGGCCGCAAGACCGCCAACTTATCCAGGGAGAGGAAGCGGCCAGCGCGTGTGGTGCTCGTGCTGGCGCGGCGTGCGTTCCGCGGCGCCCCGTGAAACCGGGGCGAAGCCGAAGCCGGCTCCGGCTCCCGCGGCGAAACCGGCAACGGCTCTGGCGGATGCCGCCCACGACGAGATCAAGGTGGCCAACACCACGTGGGACATCGGCGCCAATGACGGCCACACCGTGACATTCGATCTTTCCTGGGACAACTCCTGGCGGGCGAAGTGGGAGGAGCCGTCGGAAAAGAACGTCACCGGCAAGCCTCTCACGCTCGAGAGCTGGGACGCAGCGTGGGTATTCGTCAAGGTTCTCACCGACACGAATGCGAAAAACAACTTCTGGCGACACGCGACGCTCGACACCGACGCATCGCGTCACCAGGTCCCCGCCGGCGCGGCTCTGGACGTCGGATTGGATAACAGCGGTGCCAACGGCGTCGGGGTGTTTATCTATCGTGACACCCCCGGAAGCGGGCCGGTGGCGTTCAGGAACGTGCGTCTGAGCTGGATGCACGACGCGGATGAAGCTTCTGGCAAGGATGTTCAGCTTCGCGTTCACGCCATCCCGATGGTCTACGTGCCGCAAGGCCCGTTCAAATCGAAGGGCCCCTGGGGCCACCCGCTCACATCCATCAGTAACAGCGACACGACGAAGGCTGGCGGTTATCGTGTCGGACAAGCGGTGGCGACAGCGCATTTCTGGGGCCCGGAGCACGTCGCCCGGCTTATGAGGGTTCGACTCGAGGCCGGCACGGCACCGAAGCACGCCGCCTGGCCCAACGGCTACAAAGCCTTCTATTGCATGAAATACTCGATCACCCAGGGGCAATACGCCGATTTTCTGAACGCGCTGCCGGCTGATCGGGCGAACAAGCAATGTCCCACGTCATACAACATCAACCGCTTCACAATCCGGCGCGTGGCGGACAAAGGGGCCTACGCGGCCGATGCGCCGGATCAGCCGTGCAACTTCCTTTCCTGGTCGGGCATCTGGTCCTATACCGCCTGGGCGGGATTGCGTCCGATAACGGACCTGGAATACGAGAAGGCCTCCCGCGGGCCGCGCGAGGTGGCGCGCGACGCAGACGCCTGGAGCGCCGCGGCCTGTGCGCCCTTCGACGGGGCTCCGTTCGCCCCCGCTCCGGGCAAGGCGACGGCGGGACTCGACGACGCAGTCGGAACCGAAAGGAACGCCGCCGGTTCGCCCCCCTCGTATTGGGGAATCCGGGAACTCAGCCTCAGCGGCATTCCGTTTGAATGGCCTCAGGTGATCAGGAACGAACCGGGGTTCAACTTCAAGGGGACGCACGGAGAGGGAGTGCCGGAGTGGCCGTCGGACTGGCCGGCAGAAGGCCCCCTGGGCGATATTTATGAAGACGCGTTCGGGTGGGGTTTCATGATCGGCTTCTGGGTTGCTCCGTCCGATATGGGTCTTATCCAGGAAGCGCGCGACATGTGGGCGGATCGGACCGGGCGTTACGGCGTGCATGCCGCGCGCACGGCGCCTGTCATGCAGAATGAAGATTCGCCGTTGCAGGTGAACCCGGTGCCCAGCCTGATCGGATCCGATGTCGGCGTCTTCTATCTCTCGGGCCGGTTCAGAAACGATGCGAACAAGCCGCTGAAGGTTGAGCTGACCACGTCGCTGCCCGACGCATGTTTTCCGGACGGCGCCGTGTCTCGCGCCTTCATGGCGGCGCCCAAGGCCGTGACGCCGTTCAAGGTCCTGACCGTGGTGACGCGCCAAACTGCGGCGGGGGTCCTGGGCGGCGGGCGGATGCTGCCCATCCGAATCCGGGCGGTCGATGGCGACGTGCTGGCCGAAAAAACAATCCAGGTGCTGATGACCGATTCCAAGAATGCCAAGCCGCCGGTCATCGGCTCATTCGAAGGCGGCAGTGCGCTGCTCCGCATCACCAATCTCACGGACCGGGCGTTCACGCTCGCGGTCCGGATGTTGTCGGCGGCCATCAAGCTGGCCGAGACGAACCGGAACGTAACGGTGGCGGCGGGTGCGACGATGGGGGCCACGTTCGCCGTTCAGCGCCAGGGCTTCATCAACGAAGGGGTATACCGGCTGCCTTTCACGATTGCCGTCGCGAACTCCGCCCCGCAGAACGCGGAGGCCGTTGTCGAGCTGCGGCCGACGTCGCACTGGTGGATCTCCCGGCGGATCGAGGCCCGTTCGAAAGCCGCGGGAGACGGCGCGGGGCCGGGCGACCTGGACGACATGGGCGACATGGGCGATGCGCTTGGCCTGGCCGATATTGTCAACTATGACGGCACCGTCTTCAAGGCCGCCACCCCGCCCAAAGGATGGGAACGGGCGACGTACGGAGCGGGTATTTCGTTTGGCGATGCCGGCAAGCTGCCGTCGCATGGTTCCTCCATGCAGGCGGCGACGCGGGTGGAGTCGCCCGGCGACCGGGATGCGATTCTTGAAGTGCTGCACGAAACGGACGACGTGAAGGCCCGTTTTGATTTCACCGTCTGGTTCAACGATACGGTTGTATTCAAGCCTGCGAAGGATGCGACCGAAAAGCCGACCTCCTTCCGCATCCGCAAGACCGGGAATACGATGATCGTGGAGTGCCGGTCTTTCAATGACCGGCTCATCATTCCGGGGAAGATCATTCTGTCGTTCAAGGACGCCGAGAATGGCAAGCCGGTGAGCGATCTCTTGTTTGACATGGAGAAGCGTTAGGCCCCGTTTGCGCTGGGTTCATCCCATCAACGTTGATCTGACCAAAGCGGCGATCAAGGCTCATGCCGGAGGGGTTACAAGGGTTACAAAGGACGGACCTCCCGATGTCCTCCCGATGTCGGCGTCAGCCTGGAGCCGGCCTGCCCTCAGGCCGGCAGGTGTATGGGTTTGCTCAATATGCAGAGATAGAAAGTCACGGAGAGGGCGGATGGCTCCGCTCGTCCTCGTCCTCGGATCGGAAAGGCTGAAGGTAGGGAACCGCCGTGCAGCACCCATTGGATCACGAGAAACGTGACGTCTACCAGATCGAGCTGCAGTTCGTCGCGTGGTCGACGGAGCTGATGGTGGAACTGTGCAATTCGGTTGAGTCGAAGACCCGTCGCATTGCCGAAACCTGTGACCCTCTGGATCGAGCCGGGCTTTCGTCGCTGTTCAATACGGCTGAGGGCAATGGTCAGCGGCAGATGAAGACACGAGCGAAGTTCTTCGACGATGCCCGCGGGTCGGCCACCGAGTGTGCAGCATGCCTCGGCTCCTTACTCCACCTGCTTACTCGCTCCCTGATGGCTCTCGAACATGACCTCGCATTCATCAACAGAAAATCCCCCGCTAAACCCGGAAACCCCGTTCGGTTTTGGCGCGCCTGAACGAAGGGCACCGGCGGCTTTGCTTGGACTTGGGAATGCTCAAAAGGCTGGCGTGGTTGATGCCGAATGGGTCGTGAGATAGATGGAAGGCCCGTCTCTTGACGGACCTTCTATCCTGACGGCGCACCGGTCATCGGTCGAGTCATCGAATCGACAGAGCACCCGACAGTCCGTTCCGCCAATCGTCAGGTGTATGGCACCCCGTCAGCCTTTATGCTTCCGGTCCACGCTTCCGGCGGAAGGGCGGCACCTGGTCTGAGCCTGCCCAATCGTCCACCGTTCTCGTCGCCCGCTATCGTCTACCGACTCTTCCCCTTCCGGTGGACGATAACGGACGACGAGAACGGATCACGATTTCCTGCGGTCTTCCCTTTCTCTCTCTCCATTCGCCAATCGGGATAGGGGGGCGCCTCGCGGCGCCGCCCCTCCCACATCACCCGGCCAGCGGATCACGCACCGGGCGATTCCGTACGTTCATGTGTGCAACAAGGAAAATGGAGGGCTTCGCGGTCACAGCCTGTCGCGTCGAAGCCATCGGCGAAGGCGGATGCCCGCTCGCCCCGCGTGTACCACACCGTGTATCCGGTTCTTGTTCATCGCCCCGTGCTTTCGCGTTGGGCTTCCTCCCCACCCCGTCTCACGACGACGCAGTTGCCCTTTCGCTTCCCTTCGGCTTCTCCTTCCACCTGGCGTGGGGACTTGCACCCCACACGTTACGTGCCATGCCCGGCACACACGATGAGGCTGTGGGTTCGGCGCGTTAGCGACGATACCCACCAGTTCTTGCTTCGGCCTTCTGATTCAACGCCGGTTTCCCGTCCATATAGATCGTCGCAGATTTCCCCGCGGAAGAGGCAATGTTATTGAAACGCGCATGCGTGACCTGGTAACCGGCGATAGCAGGACGATTGTCAGGCGCCGCCGTCCCTAGCACGCTGTTGGTGATTGAGAGCCCCGCGATGTGCTCCGCATAGATTCCGTGGCAGGGAACCGTTGTTTTGAACCGTTCATATTCGGGCCACCATCCCGCCAGGCGATCCGGGGTAAGATCGGGGAGCTTATCCATGTTGGGTGCGGAAGTCCAGCCGCCACCGGTCTGCAAGTGGATGTTATCCAGAACGATGTCCTGAATCGGATGATCCGGATGGCCTACAAAGACCAGTGCCGAGTCCTTCCCGCACATTCCGGAGTCTGCCGCGATGTTGCTGAATACCAGGCGGCGCATAGATCCCACGGGTGCGAGCTGCTCAGGGGCATCGACACAGGCGCGTTGTCGGCACAGTGTCAGGAACACTGGCCGCGGGACATTCGCCATGACCAGATTGCTGAATATCATGTTGCGCATGGCCGCACCCTCGCACATTTGGATCTTGAGCCCGGAATCATCGATATCTCTAAAACTGCAATTGGTGACCGCCACATTCTCGAAATCCCCGCGAGAAAGCAGGCCAATGCGAATACCCGCCCACTTGCTGGTGAAAGTGCAATTGCTGATGGTGACGTCTCTACATGGCGCATCCGGTCTTGAGGTCTGCAGGCAGATGGAATCGTCGCTTGTGTCAAATGAGCAATTGCTGACCCGTACGTCCCTGCAACCGTCGAAGTCCAGTCCATCGCCATTCGAATTAACGCGGCTACGGATGGTGACCCCGTCAACAGCGATATCTGTGCAATACAGCCACGCCGACGTCCAGCTTGCCGGGTTCTGCAGCGTCATGTCACGCATCCGGATACGTTTACACCCAAGCAGCCGCATCAACATCGGGCGATGTTTCTGTGGATCGTCGGGATTGGGAAAGACGTTATGGTGGCCCTGGCCGTCGATGACGCCGTTGCCTTCTATCGCAATGCCAGTTGCGTTCCTGGCAAAAAGGAGGCATCGATCCATGTGGGGCTCGTTCCTGTACATGTTCTTGTGCGTATCGTTCGCGTAGTCGTCAATTCTGCCGCTGCCCAGAAGCGTTGCACCGCCTGCAACATGCAGGGTCACGTTGTCCTTCAGGTGGAGGGTGCCCGTGAGGTAGGTTCCTGCCTGAATCAAGACACCGGAGTGTCTGTCCCGGCTGCACGTGTCGATAGCCTCCTGAATTGCCCGCGTGTTGATGGTGGTGCCATCTGGGACTGCGCCGAACTGTCTAATATCAAGCATGTTGTCCTCATCACCGGAACCCTCACCCTTTTGTTGAAGTGGCGCGACATCCAGCTCCGCTGGATTCGTGCGACTTTAACAAATAGGCGTGCGATTATACCTGCATGACCACGGTGACCGATCTCGCCATTCTCTTTGTGCAACTGCCCAAGGAACCCATATATCTGATCCAGCAACATCTGGGTAGCTCTGTCGTCGTTAAGGTCCTGTGGCGCAAAAACGGCCTGCAGCCCTTTGACCGCTCCCGGCAGGTAATTTGTCTCGTAGAAAGCGCCCGCTCGGATGCTGTAGGGATCTCTAACCTCATTCGTGGGTTGCTCTGCTGATGCGAGTGATATTCCAGCGGCACAGAGTAGAGCCACAACGATACTTATCTTCATTTCATTTCTCCTTAGCCAACGAATAGCGTTTTATCCCTCGTGCGGCAAGTGTATGACGGTTGCTGTTTGCAACCGTCGTGAATCACCGGACAGGGGAAGACGCGTTCGGCGCGGCTTTCACTGGTACGGTGGACTCAGCTTGCTCGGGATCTTCCTTGGTTCGCGTGATTCTCTGTGGAACCCCGTTGGGCACAGGTGCAAAGGACTCCACCTGCCCGTTCTGATAGGCGACAGTTGCGCACAACGACCCATCCTTGCGAAACCAGGATTCTGTTCCGTGCTTCCGCCCTGCAACATACCGCATCAGACAATTGGTGGTTCCTGACGGCCACCATGTCACAAAGGTGCCCTGGCGAATGCCGTTGGTATACGCCCCTTCGCACATCTTTGCGCCGTTTCGGTAGAACCATGCGCATGCTCCCTGCTGACGGCCGTTGACAAACCCACCATCCCACACTTGTTCCTGGTGCCTGTTGAAACCATCAGCAGTACCCGTGACCAGATTGGTCGTGCCGCCCACGTATACCAGTCTGTCGCGACTGTACAAATAGCGATCGCCGGAGAACGCCATCACCATGTTCATAAGGATACCGCCACATTTCTGGGCTGGCTCCATACGCGTTTCCAGCGGAATGAGGTCAACACCGATCCAGGGGCCAAGATGGGCCGTAGCGGCAATGAATTGGTCTATCGCTATGCGTCAAGACCGGCTTCGCGCCCTGTTTCTGATTGGGCACCACTCCCGGATCAGTATTCAGCGCTAGCGCCAGCGTCCGGTGAGAGTGAAACACATCTAAACAGCCCGCACAAGGAGAAACTTCGTGCACCCACACAGTGGGCGCACGGGGGAGGGTAAAAAGGAGGGAGAGAAAAAAGCTGAAGACTGAAAAGGGAAAGCTGAAACGGGGCGGGGGCGCGCGGAAGGCGCGGCGCGGTATCCGGAGGCGCGGATGGGGGGAACTTGGCAACAAAGCGGCGGATTTATAGAGGGGGCGCTTGCAAAACCTCCGGTTTGTGGAAGCGCCTCATACTGTCAACACTAAAAAAGCCGCGTAACATTCATAATGAAGTTGTTACGCGGCTTAAAAGTGGTCGGGGAGAGGGGATTTGAACCCCTGACTTTTTGGTCCCGAACCAAACGCGCTACCAGGCTGCGCTACTCCCCGATGACCGTGATGAGATCACGAAGGCGCGTACAATACCCGAAACGGACGGTTACGTCAAAAAGAATTTTTAACACGTTGACCCGCTCGACCGATCCCCTTACAATCAAGGGCGATATGGACTTCCCCGCTTATCCGTTGATTTTTACACCGATCTACAAGGACTACCTGTGGGGCGGTGACCGGATCGCCGTGACGTTTGACCGGGGCGGCGTGCCGCCGGTTTGCGCCGAGTCGTGGGAGGTGTCGGCGCATGCCGACGGCTTGAGCCGGGTTTCCGAAGGTCCCCTCGCCGGCGCCTCCCTCGACGAGCTGACCCGCCGCTATGGCGCCGCGCTGCTCGGCACCCACGCCCCCGATCCCGGACGCTTCCCCCTGCTCTTCAAGCTGATCCATGCCCGCGAACGGCTGAGCCTCCAGGTTCACCCCAACGCCGTGACCGCACCCCGGCGGAACGGTGAACCAAAAACGGAAATGTGGCTGGTTCTCGACTGTGATCCGGATGCCTCCCTTTACGTGGGCTTGAAGCCCGGCGTCGGCCCGGACGATCTGCGCCGTGCCCTCGACGCGAAGCAGGTGGAGGGCTGTCTTAACGCGTTTCGCGTCCGCCCCGGTGACGCCATCCTGATCCCGGGCGGACAGGTCCACGCCATCGGCGCCGGCTGCCTGATCTATGAGGTTCAGCAGAGCTCCAACACCACCTATCGGCTCACTGACTGGGACCGCCTCGGCACCGATGGGCTCCCCCGCCCGCTCCATGTCGCAGAGGCGTTTGACGTGATCGCCTGGGACCTCCCCGTCCCATCTCTCTGTCATGAGGCGCCGTCCGCCCCACCCACCGACGCGCGACTCGCTGCGGCGTCCAACCCGCCCCTCCGCTCGTCCGGCGCGGCATCCCCCAACGTCTGGGCCGAAGTCCTCACCTGCCCGTTCTTCCGCATGCGCCGCCTCCACCTTGAACAAACGGAAAACCTGGTCTCGGATGGCGGGAGCTTTCAGACGCTTTTCGTCCGTTCCGGCATGGTATCTGCTACTGTAGGAGACCTGACCGTTGAGATACCGCATGGCTCGAGCTGCCTGCTTCCGGCCGCCGCCTCCTGCTGTAAACTTGAACCGCATGGCACCGCAAACCTGTTGCTTACGACGCTACCCTTATGATCAAATCCTCGTATGAAATCGCACGGCCGTTCGGCATCCCGATCCGACTGGATATGTCGCTGATCATCCTCATGTTTTTCATGATCAGTCAGTACGGAAACCCGTTCTACGGCCTTGCGGCCGGTTGCTTGCTCCTTCTCTCGATCACGCTTCATGAACTGGGCCACAGCCTCGTGGCCATGGCTTTCGGCTGTCGGGTGCGCGACATTACGCTCATGATGCTGGGCGGCTGTGCGACACTTTTGCGCATGCCGCAGCAGGCGTGGCAGGAATTTCTCGTCGCCGTGGCCGGTCCTGCGGTCAGCCTGATGCTGGGATTGACGGGCATCTGGTTCGCACAGCATGCGCCCATTCCCAATCCGGTGCTCCGCGAGTTGATTTATGTACAATTCGGGTGGCTTAATATCGTGCTGTGCATTTTCAACCTGCTGCCCGCGTTTCCGATGGATGGCGGGCGAATTCTGCGCGCGTTCCTGCAGCAATTCTTCATGTCGCGCGTCAAGGCCACGTGGGTCGCCTCCCGCGTCGGGCGTGGCGTGGCTGTGTTGATGGCACTTTCCGTTCCGTATTCTCTTTTGAGCGGACACGGACACAGTTTTTTAATCATCCGCCTGCTCATCGCCTATTACATCTACCGCGCGGCGGAACGGGAGTATCAAATGGTTCTGTCGGAATCGCACCAGTCGGGGCCGTTCGGAGGCCCACCGGACGGCGAGGTGCGAATCTCGCCGCCGCCGTACCGTTCCAATCGTGAATGGACCGATATCAAACGACTGTGATGCAATGCCGCAACCCCGATTTGCCTATGACGCGTTGACCCTGCGCAAAGCCTACTCGGGCGTGGAAAACACGATTCACGGGTTTGTTCAGGCGTGGGCGGCGCATGGCTCTGCTCCGTTGCGCGTCTATGCGCCCGTGCGCACGCCGCTGCCGTTGCCGGAGTCGCCCTTAGTTGATGTATGCGCGGTCCGCTTTCCCGCATCGTCGCGCCTCGCACGGATCGCCTGGGAGCACCTCTGCCTGCCGCACCGGCTTCGGCGTGATCACGTGGCGGTGCTGCACGCGCCTGCCTATATCGCGCCGCTGGCCGCGCCGTGTCCGGTGGTGCTGACCATCCACGATCTTCACGTTTTCACCCATCCGGGCTGCTGCACCTTCGAGAATCGCCTCTACTACCGTCTCTTCCTCCCCCGTTCGATCCGCCGCGCCGCAGCGGTCATCGTGTACTCAGAACATGTCCGCCGGCAGGTCGCGGCACGCTATCCGGAGCGTGCGGATCGCATCGCGCTGATCCCTCCCGGTGTCGATCCCGATCTGCGACCGGTCACCCATCCGGAACGACTCGCCGCGGCACGTGCCGCGTGGTGTCTGCCCGGCCGGTTTCTCCTGTTTGTAGGCGATAACGCACCGCGCAAGAATCTTCCCCGGTTGATCGAGGCGTTCGCGAATCTGATCGGCGCGCGGTCAGACCTGAGCGACCTGCATCTCGTGCTGGCCGGCGGGCGTGGACACAACCGCAGCCCCTCTCTGGACGGCCTGTGCGAACGATTGGGGATAGCGGCACGCGTCCGGCGACTCGGTTACGTGACACGCGCCGATCTGCCGGCGCTTTACAGTCTGGCAGAGGCGCTGGCGTTTCCGTCGCTTGATGAGGGGTTTGGCCTGCCCGCGCTTGAAGCACTGGCCTGCGGTTGTCCCGTCGTCTGCGGACCGGGCGGACCGGCCGAGATATGCGGACCCGCGGCGGCCTATTGCGATCCACACGACATCGGCTCGATCAGCCGCGCACTGTCCGAGCAAATCGACCCTCCCCTACCCCGTTCCGCCCGCGCCGCAGCCGGTTTCGAACGGCTCACCCGTTTCGCGTGGCGCGACAGCATCGCCGCCACGGCCGCACTGTATCGGGACGTGTGTGCGAGCAACGGTTAGCGCATGCAAAGGCGATTGACACTTACTTAATGGGCTTCTTTCGGGGTCGGGGTCGGTATCGGGGTCGATTTCTCCCGTCCTGTATTCACCATGGTCCTCATGCACCGCATACCCTCGCTGGCCGAGTTTCGTGATCATCTGTCCAGTTTCTCGTGGCCAAACGCCATTCCGATCTTTTTTTCGACCCCGATACCGATACCGACCCCGACCCCGATTTTATCCGCTTTCCTTTGTCTTTCTCTTTCCGCCAACGAAATGGGTCATGGTTGCCGCGCTTCGCGGCATACCATGGACCCACTGGTTCGGCGGCGTCTGTCCACGAGTTCAGTCAACGGAGACTTCTGTCGTCTCTGCATGTCGAGCACGATTTCGTGCAGGTTATGATGACTCCGCTTGGACAGTGTTTCTCGGTTCTTCCAGACTTCTTCTATGATCTCGTCATGATACATAGCCACTCTCCTCGGGCAGAAGTTCCTGCGGCGTGCAGATTTCGGGGCAGACGTATCCGGCCAAAGCACATATGGATCGGATGGTGGGTTTCGTGTCTGCGTTGTTAATATGCCGGCAGTTCCAGGTCAGCAGGAAGTCCACGGCATGAACCGCCGCCAAGGCAACGTGAAGGGCATCGAACTCTGCCGCCGAGGGGATTCCGCCGTCGGCAATCAGCTTCGCGGCAAGGGATTCGGACTCGGCATCAACGACCAGTTCGGGTATGCCACGCAAGACATCCAGACGGCGCTGCGCCGCCGTGGGGTCTCCTTCGCGGGCTTCCGCCACAACGATCTCCGATGTGAACAAGTCATAGCTGCGCCGAGCGGTATCCCACCACTGGACAGTGAGTTCCTGCCAAGCCGCGGCTCGAACATCCCGGCTTGGCCGTGCTGTCAGGTAGCTCGGGATGGATGTCTCAATGTAGACGCTCTTCATGTAGTTACGTTATCCTACCGGACTGGATAGTTCAAGTCAGGATTTCTGGTGTTTCGCTCACGCGCCGAACGCTCGCCCACCATCGACGGTATCCCGTTCGATGGATGGGCGGGTTCTGCGTGTTCATGATGCCCATGTGAGGGCTAACTTCTTTCCGGAATTGGCGCACTCACTCAGGTAGAGATTGATCAAGTTCTGGTAGGGCACTCCGGTCTCGTGGGCCAGAGCCTTGAAATAGGCGATGACGTCCGTCCCCAAGCGGATAGTCACCTGCTTTCGCAAGTGCTTCGCGTAAGGGTTGCGAACCGAATCGGTGAAGTCGTATTCTTTTCTCATAAATAGCTCCCGTATTGTTTGCGTTCGTTTGGCGTTGCTTTGCGTGCCGAGATGATGCGGATCACCTCGTCATTCTCGCGGTAAGCATGGCACACGAGCAATAGCCGCAGCTTGGCACTGAACCCGAGTAGGACAAATCGATCCTCCTTCAGGGAGTGATCAGGATCGTGCTTCACACGGGCGTTCGCGTCCGCAAATACCGTCGTGGCCTCCTCGAAAGCAACGCCGTGCTTGCGTCTGTTCTCTGCAGCCTTCGCTTCGTCCCATGCAAACCGTATCGCATCCATAATGTTACTGTATTTCTTATGGCGTTATACCGCAAGGATATTTTTTCCTCTTTATCCCGCAGAACGATTGAAATCACGGGACCGCTGGGGCGCGTCCGCGCGCCCCAGTGGGTACCGTGGATTTCTTTGTTCGATCCGGTGTCTTCTGACGTGACTGGTAG
>Ga0268279_1001302_pt1 | contig 14042 bp, 9 predicted proteins | sample saktaG_6_FD_190142 | JGI IMG/M metagenome (GOLD analysis project Ga0268279, IMG submission 190142) | Saline water microbial communities from Sakinaw Lake, British Columbia, Canada - sak_2010_1_5_80m | ecosystem: Environmental > Aquatic > Non-marine Saline and Alkaline > Saline ...
AAAGAAAGTACCTGCCGTAATAAAAAAAGTGGCTGTATTTGTTTCCCAGCCGCCGCGGGAAAAATGGAGATGCCAAGGGCTGATTGCCAGCAAAAAGCTAGCGAATAGCGAATAGCTAATAGCGAATGGTAAGTCTCTAAATATCTCTTTAACTAAAAAATAAACCAACAAAACTGTTAAGATTCCTAAAATCGCTGATGGCAGACGAACCGCTAATTCATTAAGCCCAAAAATTTTGACAAATGGCAAAACCAAATAAAAATAAAGTCCTGGTTTGTAATCACCAAAAGACTTAAAAACTAAAGGCCAAGAAGCGCCATATTCATCCTGGCCGGTCTTTAGCAATGAATAAGCATTATAACCAATCGCCGCCTCATCAGCGTTAAAGCCGGTTGGATATTCGCTTACTTTCCATAATCTTAAAAATGCAGCTAAAATTAATATCAATAAAATCAAAAAAACTTGGAATTTTTTCATCTTCTAATAAGCACTATGAACATAATAAGAATCCAGACAGCGAGCAAAACTATAAAGATAGCAAATAGCGAATAGCAAACAGCAAATAGCGGCAATAAATCTAGGTTTGCTATTTAACCAAATCAGGAATTTATCTATTCCCAATCCAATAATAATTACCATAGGAACAATCATATTAAAAATTCCTACCTTATTAAAAGTTAAAACAGCAGGAATAGGACCTAAAAAAAGCCAAAAAAAGATTATCTGCTGCACCAGTCTTCTTTTTTTTATAAGCATATAAATTCCCAAAAAGAAAAAAGGTAAAAGAAATTCATAAAAAAGACCGGAATAACGAATATTAAAATTTCCTTCTATGAAAAAATAAACTGGTGAAAAATACGCCAAATAACGACTAATAATCCCGCTATCTAATCCAATTTTTTCTTCCGGTGAAAAAATAAACCAAGGACTAGTTGCTAATAGAAAACTAGCAATCAAAGCTACTCGTGAATTCTTAAATAATTTTTCGGATAAAAGATAAACAAAAAAAACAATCAGTGTTCCCGAAAAAGCAGGAAAGAAACTTAAGCTGCAAAACCTAAACCCAAAAGTTAAGATTAAAATTACAAACAAGATTATAAATCTATATTTTTTGCTCATCTTTCTAAAATTTCAAACGCTGGCTGGCCATCAAGAAAATTAATCGTTTTTATCTTTCTCCATCCTTCCGAATAATTCCCCGGACTGGTAATCAGCAGGTTTTTGGTCTTTGGTTTTTGGTCTTTGGTTTTTTCTATTATTTCCCAATCATTAATAAACTTAAATTTATCAAATGAATCCACCCAGTACCAATTAGTTTGAAAATAACGAGTTAAGTTTTGGTCCTCTTGATATTTTTTAGGATCCCAGGGCCAATAAAAAAGAAAGAATTCATGAGGTTCGCCATATTTTTTAGTTATCAAAAATTCATCATACTCATCGTAATTCTTTCTAACATAGGCAACCATTTCCTCATAGCCATACTGCCATGACCAAGAATAATTAATCCGATAGTCTCTCCAATAACTATACCACCATGCTCCAAAACTCACAAAAACAGCGAAGATAAAAATTCCTGCAAACAGTTTTTCAGCTCGAAATATTTTTTTCTTTAACAAACCCATCATTTTTTGCACCCCAAGGCTAGTAAATACCATTGGTAAAGGCAGGACTAAAATACTCCGCAATACATGAGGAGAATCACGGGTAATGGCTGAAGGTAAAAAGGCAGCGAAATACCAAAACAATAAAAACCAATTACGAGAAGTAATTATTCCCAATAATAAAAACGGAGCTGTTGCTAAATATAAAATTCCAGAATTCTGCATTGAAAACTGATAATGGCTGCCGCCTTGCAAAAACAAAAATTGAGGTGAAAAATGAGCCAAATAATTGCGAATCGAATAAATAAGAAAATAATTGGGGCGATTGTGAATTAAATGCGTTAACAGTGCCGGCAATTTTGAATTCAACCGATTTTCAATAATTCGATTAACTGTTCCCTGTTCAATTAAAGAAACCCAAAAGAGTCGCGCCGAAGCTTGACGAGAAAAAACCTGCCCCACTATTGGTAGAACAAAGAACGCCAAAATTATTCCAAAAATCGCCAGCTTTTTCAATGATTTATTTCTAAATAATTGCAAAACAACAAAAAAACCAAGAAATAAAATTAAAACCCTGGCTGAGTTATAAGTATGAAGAGAGAATCCCCATAAAATAGCTGCCAGAACACATCTTTTTTTAATTACTGCCCAACTTCCAAGAGCCACTAAAAAAGCTCCCAAATTTGCTTCAACCGCTGCTCTGGAAAGAAAAAGGCTCCAGGGAGAAACAGCGGTTAAAAAAGCGCTCAACAAACCAACAAACTGGCTCTTAGCCGCTTTTTTCCCTATCAAATAAGCTACGATAACTAATCCAATACCGGAAAAAATTGATATGAACCGGACGCCTAAAGGATTTAATCCTAAAACAGCGATGGGAATAACGCTAAAATAAATATAAAGAGGCAATTTATAGTCTCCGTAAGCGCGAAAAATTAAAGGAAACTTCATTCCCCATTCATCTTTACCTGTCTTCAAAATAGAATAAGCATTATAACCATGGCTAACTTCATCCCAATTAAGAGCAGGTGGATTGTCAGCCAGCTGGTAAAACCTCAAAACAAAAGCGAAAACTAAAATTAATAATGCTAAAATACTCTTACTTTTCTTTTGTTTTTCTTTAAACATCATTACTAATTACTCTATATATCAAAACCTCGTCATTTTCAAAAACCAACCCAAGATTATTTTCTTCTTTTTTTATTTCATCAATCTCATCTCTACGAAGATAAATAAAATCAATCCCTTTTTCTTTTAAAAATCCTTTATTAAAAGAAAAGTCTTTCTGGGTAAAAAATTTCTTAGCTAAATTGAGATCTTCTTCTATTTTATATCCTGTAATATTTAATTGTTCTTCCCCGCTAATATAGGTGTAGCGTTCTGAAAAAACAAAAACATAGGAAGTGCTATACCAAGCAGCAATCGGCCAAGGCTGGGTTGAATAACGATCGCTGGCATACTTATTAAACGGCTTAGTCAAAATAATGCTGTCCTGGGAGGAATTAAATCTAAGCCAGTCAAGGCCCTCTATTTCTAAATAAGTTATTTTCGCTAAAGGTACTTTTCCGGGCCCATAAAAATCAAATAAATTTCCAAGTGCCGTTGGTGCAGCTAAAATAATAATTAAAAAAGCAATAAAGCCTTTTAACAATTTTGTCTTCATCTTCTTTATCATCAACACTGCTGTCAATCCAGCATAAATTCCAAAAATATGAAAATATGTCTGCATAAACTGAATAAGATTATAAATAATTCCTTTCTGAACAAAAATAAAAAGAGGAATCAAAGCAATCAACATTGAAAAAACTAACAAAACATCGATATATTTTTTAATCTTCGTTTTCGTTTTCACTTGTTTTAAAACTCCCCAAATACCAATCAATCTCATACCGGAATTACCCACAATAAAAATAACAATTGCCTCAAGTTCTAATTGGATAACTCTTAACCATCCTTTCAAAAGATTAACTGAAATATAGTGCTGTCTTCTTAGTTCCCACTCAACTAAACCCAGCTTAGCAACCATCATTGTCCTGGTAAACCACAATGGTTCAAATATCAATAATGACTCTGCATGAGGACTTATCAATTTTAGAAGCAAGAAATTGCTCAATGCTAAAAAAGAACTAAGAAAAATAAGATTGGCTTTTTTTTCGATCAGAAAGTAAACTAAACCAAGAAAAAGCATACCGGCCACTAAAACCGCTCCTATTGATACTTTAACTATTGATAGTCCAAAAGCTAATAAAAAACCCAAAAAAAGATAAAAATTATTTTTCTTCTCAAACCAAAGCTGTAAAACCAAAAAGAAATTGGTTAATAAAATAACACCTAAAGCCTGAGGAGGATTACCTAAAATAGTATTGCCTTGCGAGGCCCAAAAAGTCGTCTCGCCGCTTAGAGGAAATTGTCCTTTTAAAATAGAAACAATATAACCAAAACTTCCGCAAAAATAAGTAAAAAACATACTCCAATAACCAACTCTCCTACTCCATCTTCGAGAAGCAAAAGAGAAAACACTTATACCAATTAAAAAAGAAAGTAAAACCGGAAAAAAACGGAAATAAAGATCTAAGGAATTGAAAAAAGAAAAAATTCTATAGAACTCTCCCATAAGAATATCGCTAACATAATGATAATTTTGCAAAAAAGCGCCTGCATAGAGAGGGTTTTGAGGAGGAAAATGGTTTTTTATCTCCTTCATTAAAGAAACATGCCAAAGACCATCATGGCCTTGAGAGCTCCAGAAATAAATCCCTTTCTGATACCAAAAACCACTGGGAAAATTAATCAATCCCTGAACAATAATACCCAAGAATAAAATTATCACCAAAATTTTATTTTCTAAAATCTTTTTCAGAGGTAAAAGAATATCAACTAACCGAAATCTGCGAAAAACAAGAATAAAAAGAATAACAAAGACCAAAAGGCTGAGAAATCTTAACTTCAAGATTCCCAATAAAACAGCCATCAAAACAAAAAGAATAATTCCTATTGCAAAAGAGATCGAAACTTGCTCATAGGCCTTTAAACCCCTATCTTTTTTTCCAAGTACTGCTAATCCCGGTAAATAAAAAACAAACACGCTTAAAAAAAGAAAGAAAAACAGTTTTAAGATAGTTAAGATAATAAGATTAATCATTCTTTATCAGTTTCCACTAAATAAAACATCGGTTGGCCATTATATAAAGAAATCATTTTTACTACTTTCTCTGTGGGTATTTCTTTTGGCGATAACTGCCAAAAACTAGCAATTAAAAGGGCGTTTTTTAGATTTTTATCTTCTGGCCAATAAACATTGCGAAAAACAAAACCCTCAAAAGACAGTGGACCATTATTTTCTTTTCGAGCTGAATGAATAATTTCGGGAGAAACTTGACCATAAGTCAAAACATAAGCAAAAGGAATGCTTCTTATATTCTTTGCCTCAATACCAAAATCAGGGTCAAAAATAATCTGGTCATATTGGTCTTTATTTTGCCAAGCATATAAAGCAGCTTCTTTCATTCCATACATCCAATAATGTGAATAGTGCACCGGGCAATGAACATAATATATATCCAGATAATAAAAAATACTAATAAAAATCGCCAACCCGAGCGCAAAAGATAAAATTACTTTACTCATTTTCCAAATTTTTACTTTTCTTAACCAATTAATAAAATACCAAATACCTAATCCTGAAATTAGCTGCGGCATTGGCAATGTTGTTAAACTTCTCAAGGGATGCTGAGAATTATTCGCTAAAGAGGCCGGCAGCGGACCCAAAAACAGCCAAGAAAAAATTAAAGTCTTTTTTTCTTTGTCAATTTTGGTTTTATTCGCCAAAACAAAAATTCCCAAAAGAAAAAACGGAAGTTCAAAATAGTACATTACTCCTACATCAGGAAACTTCGGATGAGTATAATTCATACCCTTAAAAAATAAATAGGAAAAATCAGAGTACTCTAAATAGCGTTTTACCCAAAAAGAAGCAATATTAACTATCTCTCCATTGAGCGTTTTTTCGATTATCGACCTACCAGACCAATTTTTAATCTTTTCTAATCGCAATATTCTTAATTCAAAATCATTGGTAAAAAATACTGATCTTGCTCTTGTTTGACCTTGAGAAGAAAACATTAAGCAGATAAAGGGAATTAAAATCAATAAAGATACCACTAAGGCCAAAAAGGCATTCCTTTTAAATTGCCATATTTTTTTCCTGAAAATTACGGCCAAAGAAACTAACAATGCTGGTATAAAAGCTTTTTCCGCGTGATAAGAATACATTGAAAGAGATAGAAAAAAACCTGTCAACCACCACCACTTTCCCTTATTTTTCAAAGATTTTAAGAAAACCAAAATCCCTGTCATTAAGAAAAAAAGGGCCAAAACTGCTTCAAAAGTAGCCCGAGAAAATTGAATATGCCAAGGAGAAGCAGCTAAAAGTAAAGCACTAAACAAAGAAACAGTCTTATTTTTTAAAAGACAATTGATTAAAAAATAAGCCACCAGAGGCGTTAAACTACCAATTAAGGCCGTCGTAAATCTAATGCCAAATTCATTTAGGCCAAAAATTTTAATTGCCGGTATTAAAAGATAAATTAAAACCGGAGATTTATAATCGCCTACTGACTTAAATGATAAAGGTAAAAACTCGCCCCAATGATCTTTACCTGTCTTTAAAATTGAATAAGCATCATAGCCAATAATAACCTCATCAATACTTAATGACACCGGATAATGGGACAATTTCCAGAAACGAAAGAAAAAGGCAACTCCAAAAATAAAAAATAAGGCTAATATCTGTCTTTTTTTGTTCGTCATTTTTTAGCCTCCATAAATTCTGAATATAGCCTTTGGTTTGGTAATTTTTCCGTTCTCTTAAAATCATCAATTATTTTGTAATAACTGACTAAAATGTTCGCTATTAACAATAAAATAAAAATGTTTTGCCATAATTTCTTCTTCCAAATATGCTCTAGCCCTAAAACAACATAAAAAGAAATCGGCAAAAGGGCAAAAATAAATGCATCTTGAACAAAAGAAGAACTTAAAAGAGAACTCGGCAGACCTCCCGCTACTAAAGCAATCAACAAGACAAACGCTTTATTATAAGAAAGAATCTCAAAAGATTTAAAAAAACCAAAAACAAAAAAGGGCGCAAAAATTAACAACATCGGCGTATTCTCAAATAATAAAGAAGTTCCATTATTTTCAACCAAAGAAAAAATATGATTTAAACTGTATTGTTTGACAAAACTACTCAGCCAAAAAACAAAATAATAAGATTTATTGTAAAGTAATCTCGCTATTGACTGGATACCAAATTCTATCTCCGCTCCTCTAGAATCATTAATAGCATTGATAATACCAATGTCAGAAAAAATTCCAAAAGGCTCCCAAGCTGGCAAAAAGTCTACCTGGCGATTAAATGAAAACCAAGAAAAAAGCGAAAAAAACAAAAACAAAAAAGCCAATAGACATAAAATCCAGGAATGTTTTTGTCTGGCCCGAACTAATAAATAAACAGCCAAAACAACAAAGAAAAAAGACAATCCTAATAAAGTAGTGAATCGAGAGAGAAAAACGAACTGCGGATTAATCGCCAAGACAAATAAAAATAAAAGCTGTCTATTTTTATTTTCAGGAAACAACATCTTGATTATTTTGAAACAAAAGACAAGAGAAATCAGGCCAAGTAATAAAGCTAAAAATCTTCCCAGATAAATCACTTGCCAATTACTAACAAAACTAAACCATATTACCTCTCCTTTATTGACGCCAAAATAAGGATTAAATATACCTAAAAACCTGATCAAAAAAGCAATCAAAAATATAAAAAGAACTTTGTTGCTAAAAACCCATTTTTTCACAAAGACTCCTCTATTCCCTTAATTACATAGAAAGCTGGTTCTTGAGTATAAGGAAAATAAATACTCTCCAAAAGTTCTCCGCCGGCAATCATCGCCTCTTTAGCGAAATTAATTCCCCCCAGTTCTGACGCTGGAAAAACGTACAATGTTTTTTTATCTAAGATTCCTGAAAGATCCCATTTACTTAAACAATTCTCTTGAATATGGCCGAAATAATATTTGTCAATCTTTTTTAAATCAGTTAAACACGGATTTAAATCGACCATCTCTTGCCCCTTTTGCCAAGCACTAGGATCAAATTGAAACCAAAAAAGGAAAAATCTTTCCGGAGGATCGCCTCTATCGGAAAAAACTATTCTTTCATAATCGCCTTCTATTTCTTTTGTTTTCAGCATCGTTTCTTTAAATCCCCAATGCCACCAACGCTCCGACCTGACTGGATAATGAACATAATAATCATGCCAATAAAGAATAAATTGGCCTAAAAACACAACAGATAAAACAACCAAAATCCACTTTTTCCTGGAATTATAAAGCAGATTTACCCCTAAAGAGGAAAAAATAACCAAAGGCGGAAGCATTAAAATTAAACGGGTGGCGTGGTCTTTGCCGTCGCGGGTTAAAGCAGAAGAAATAGGAGCGATAAGAAGCCAAAAGAGCAAAAACCAAGCCAGTTTTCGATTTTTATTTTTGGTAAACAACCAAAAAAGACCTAAGGGAATTAAGATTATATCAACCCAAAAAAGAACTCCCATCATCTGGGAAGAATGTCTTAGTTTGATATCGCCAAAAGTAAAAAGAAAACGGGTAGAGAAAGCTTCCAAGTAGTTATTAAGAAAAACGAGGCCTGTGCTTAAAAATTTGTTATGAAAAACTCTTGAAGAAAAAATCGGTGGAGTGCCAATTGGCGGATACTCACCAGTCACTGCCATAATATCTTCAAGTCTTCTAAAACCAATTTCAGGAATAACCGTTGGTTCGGTAAAAATACTCAAAGAAGAAAATCTTGACCCTCCTGTACCCGAAATAAGACTCAATAAAAACGGCGTTTCTAAAATCACAAAAAAAACTAAAGTAATCAAAAGAATTTTTTTGGAAAACCTCAAAAGTTCTTGGCGATAGATTATCACCATGAGAATGATCAATAAGGGAGTAAAAAGTTTTGGCGCATTATACACATAAGAAGTTAAACCAATAAAAAAAGCCGAAAGAAAAATTAATTTTTGGTTGTTAAAAGATTTGAAAAAGAAAAAAAGGGCGAGAAAATACAAAAAAAGCATCTCGGTCACTTCAAAGGCAGCTCGAGAATAATGAAGGTGCCAAAAAGAAAAAGTTAGGAAAATTAAAGAAAAAAAAGCGATTTTAAAATCTTTAAACATTTCCCTAACTAAAAAGAAAATGGCCATTACTCCCAATAACCCAAAAAAAGCCGGAGTAAATCTTACCCCCAATTCATTCAAGCCAAAAATTGCCACAGCCGGAATACTTGAATAAATAAAAAAAGGTGTTCGCCAGTCACCATAAGACTGAAAGTCAACTGGCCATGGATTACCAAAATAATCTTTGCCTGTTTTTAAAATCGAATACGCTTGATCGCCAACATCCACCTCGTCGGCAAAAAGAGAAATAGGAAAACTGTCAAGTCTGCTGAAGCGAAGACAAAAAGCAACCAACAAAAATAAAATTACCAAGATAACCTTTTTTCCCATCTTTATCTCCTGTCTTAGTCAAATAGTAGAATTAATAAAATAAAATCTGAAATCTCTATCATATATTCTACTATTTTAAGACTGTCGCTGACAAGTTTTCAAAAATCTCATTGACAATCAATTTTTCTGATTAAGTAGAAAGCAATATCTCCTGTCGGATAATTAATCAATTGAATTAAAGAAAGATGATCGGGCAGTTTTTTCTTCCGAATTAAGTTCTTTACTTCCTCTTTTTTGCCAACATACAAATCTTGACAAGATTGATCAGCCATAAATTTTTCCTTGAGAATTAATCCTGGATCAAATTCGGCTAAACGATATTTGTCAGGCAAGCCATTTCTTTGGAAAAAAGCAGGGTCAATTTTTTCATAAAACAAAATAAATTGCAAAATCTCTTTTTCAGGAATAGTAAAAATTATGCTGTCAAACTTATCTTCATTTTCATCAACAACCGCTATCATCTCTTTATAACCGTAATCCCACCAAGAACAAGCTTCTATTGGATAAATAAACCGGTAATCAAATAAATACCAACAGAAATTAAAAAAGAATAATAAAAAAAGCGCCAACATAATTACTTTTCTTTTTACTGTTTTCTTTAAAAAACTCATTATCTGCCAAAAACCTAAAGCAGAAAAAATTAGTAAAATCGGTAAAAGAAAAAGAAGCCTAGTTGCATGGCCGGCTCCATCTCGAGTAATTGCCGCCGGGATTGGCGCCAACAGTAACCAAGAAAAAAATAATCGCTTTAATTTATTGTTCTTTAATTTTGCTAACAGCCAATAACCGCCAATTAATATGGAACATGATTCAAGCCAATAAAACATACCAATATTAGGAATGGAATGACGCCAATTGGGATCACCGTTGATAAATAAAAATTGAGGTGAAAAACTAGTCAAATAATTAACAGCAAAAATCTTAAACCAGATGGTTAATTGATTATGAAAAATAACTGCTAGAGAAACAGGATGAATTCCTAGAAGCAAACGATCCGACACTGCCATTGTTGACAAAAACCTTGCATGTAAAGCAGGACCAATTGAATTCGAATCAGTAAAAATAGAAAGAATGTTAAAGCGAGTATTGCCTTGTCCGAAAATAATTTCATTTACCATCGGCAACCATAATAGTATTAAAATTAAAAATGGAGTCGCTAATTCCTTTCTTTTAAAACACTTTAGCTTTCCCTTGTAAATCAAAATTAAAAGAAAAAGGAAAAACGGGACAAAAAACTTAGCAATACTATAAGCATAAGGGGTCAAACCAAAGAAAAGAGCTGAAAAAACAAGAAATTTCCTTTTTTTCAAACCCAGAAGAAAAGTATAAAAAGCGGCTAGAAAAAGCGCTAGCATCATTGTCGCTTCAAACCAACCACGACTGTAATGAAGGCTCCAAGGATTAACAGCCATTATAAAAGCCGCCAAAATCGCTAATTTTTGGTTTTTAAAAATTTTTTTCGTAATCAAAAAAATCAGCCAAACACAAAAAAAACCAGAAATTGCTATCGGTAAACGAACTCCCCATTCATTTAATCCAAAAAGAGCTACGGTCAAAACTGTTGAATAAAGATATAAGGGTGACCGCCAATCTGCTAAAGATTGAAAATGAATCGGCATAAAATTACCAAAATAATCACGGCCGGTTTTAAAAATCGAATATGCTTGATAACCGGAATCAACTTCATCAATAAATAAGCTGGGAGGCAGCGTATTTAATTCATAAAATCGCAGGAAAGCGGCTAAAAAAAGAATTAATACTAATAAAATAACTTCTATTTTATTTTTAAAATTTTTTGCCATTTTAGACCTAACCAAATAATAGAATTAATAAAATAATGTTTAAAATTTCCATGATATATCTTACTGCTTTCGATCAACCATTGCCTTGTTTTTCGCGGTATCTTTTTACCGCTGGCACCATGATGATGAACAAATTTTACTTGAGGCAAATAGTAAATCTTAAAGCCTGCTTTCCTTACTCTTCGACAATAATCCAAATCCTCAAAGTAAAGAAAGTATTGTTCATCAAAAAACCCAACCTGATCAATAACTTTTCTTGGTATAAACATACAGGCTCCCACTACTGATTCCACTTCAATCGATTTAGTTATCTTGGGCGCATATTTTTCAAAAGCGCCCTTTTCCCCCAACCAAAACTCTTTAATAGTATTAAGAATTGTTAATCGGTGGAAACAAGATCCCTGAATTGTTCCGTCAGGATTAAGCAATCTTCCTCCTATTATTCCCGCTTCTGGATGCTTTTGAGTAAATTTGAGTAAAGTCTTTAAAGCACTTTTTTTTACTTCTATATCCGGATTTAAAAGCAAAATATATTCACCCTGAGCAATTTTAATGCCTTGATTATTGGCCCTGGCAAAACCAAGGTTCGTTTTATTTAAAATAATTTTTAATTTTAAATTGCAATTTTTCATTTTCCCGCCTGCAACGCTTTGAGCGTAGCGATTGCGGGCAGGTAATTTTAAATTTTTAATTTCTTCTCTGCTTCCATCTGTAGAGCCGTTATCTACAACAATAATTTCCCCATACCCCATTCGCCATTCGCTATTCGCCATTAGACTTCTCAGGCATTGCCTTAAAAGCTTTTTAGTATTATAACTAACGATAATAATAGAAAGATTCATCTGATAAACATTTTAAATATCTCTCTATCAGAAGTTTTTACTTCTTTTTTCTCTTTAAATCTTTTGGGTAAAATCTGAAATGATTTACTCAAGGCAGCCAAATAAGGCTTCCAATACCCCGGTGTGGTCAATAATTTTTTCCAAAGCCAAAATTTATGCTCCAATATCATTTTGGAATTAGTAATATTTTTCCAGATAAACAAAAGCTGGTTTCGTCGGGAAATAAAATTAATATAATTTTTGGGAAATCTTTTAATTGTTTCTTCGTGCTTGTGGTGAACAATCGCCCTTGGCTCCCATAAAACTTTATACCCTCTTTTCCAAGCCCGATAAGAAAGATCAACATCTTCCCAATAAAATGGTGAATAAATTTCATCAAGCCCACCGAGTTTTTCCCAAATTGATTTTCTGAAAACAGCGCTCCCTCCGGAAGCCCAGCCAGAAAAATGAACTTTATCAGTTTTCGATCCCGACTCATGCTCAATAAAACCATTAGCCCATTTTATTTTGGCCCAAGACCAATTTTGCTCATTAAAGGAAACTGCAAATACTTTTAAATCTTCAAAATGATTTAAACATTTCTGTAAAAATCCTTTTTCGGGAATCACATCATTATTTAAAAGCACAACAAGATCTCCCCGCGCCTTTTTTACTCCCTGATTAACCGCCCTGGCAAAACCAAGGTTCGTTTTATTTAAAATAATTTTTAATTTTAAATTGCAATTTTTCATTTTTAATTTTAAATTTTTAATTTCTTCTACGCTTCCATCTATAGAGCCGTTATCTATGATAATAATTTCTGCCTTCTTTGGTAAAGCCTTAAAAACCAAAGGCAGATTTTTCTCCAAAAGCTTTTTTCCATTCCAATTAGGAATAACAATTGAAATTTTCATTTATGTTTTAAATCTATTCTACACTTTTTAAAACCATTAAAGAAAAGAAAAACAAGAATAAACAGACCAATAGTAGAAATAATCTCTGCTATAAGCCTTACAGGTGTACGCAAAAATCTTACTTGAACAAAACTCCGTCCTTCGGGAAGCTGTAGTCTCATTAACCCTCGATCATTTTGATAATCTATTTCTTTTTTCTCTCCATTAACAAAAGCTTTCCAGCCAGGATAATAAATATGAGCTAATTCAACCGACGATTCTTTCTCTCCAATAAAAATAAAGTCTTTTTTTAAATAACCCCATTCTGTATTTTTTATCTCTCCTTTTCCATCAATAATCTTAATCTTTTCGCCTTCATAATTCTTTGGTTTAATCTTGACCCATCTTGGCAAATACTCATCATCCCAGGTAGTAGTTTCCGAAACAGACAATGGACGCCAGTAAAGCTTTGGCCTGAAAAATCCATAATTTTCGATAATGGTTAGAATAATAACCACTACTGCAAAACCGTAAATAACTAAATCACGAACCTTTCTCTTTTTAAAATTTTTATCAAGATAATAAACAAGCAATGAATTTAATACTGCCCCGCAAAAAGTAATCAAAAGATGAAATCTCCAGGGAAACTGAAAAAAAGCAAGGAAAGGAAGGTTTTTCCAAATCAAAGAAGAGTATTTCGTTGTCATTAAAATAGAAAAGAAGAACATGCTTGTAAATAAAAACAGCATTTTTTTAATAAAATCGCGCTTTCTGAAAAAACCCAACACAAAAGCAGTTATTGAAAAAATAATTAGAGTTTTTCCAATCTGGAGAGACATTGGCTGTTCTTTAAGAAAACCTCCATATCCCCAAGGAGAGTCCCAAAGCTGTTTTAATTCCACAAAGTATTGTTCATAAGGATAAGAAGAAAAATTGCCAAGATTGACAAATTGCGTTTCATTAATCAAAGGCAGCCAAAAAAAACAAGAAAGCATTGCCGCCAGCAAAACGCCGCCAAAAACTTTTAAAACTTTAGTCTTTTTTTCATCTAAGTCTAAAAATACGATTAAATTAAAAAGGCCTAAAAAGAAAATAAAAAGAACAAAAGAAATATTATGGGTAAGGCTTAATAATGCCAGAGAGAGTGAGAATAAAGGCAGCCAAACAAAACTACGATTCTTTAAAAGTCTCCAATTTGTCCAAAGTACGAATGGGAAAAGAGAAAAAGCAAAAAACTCAGCCAAATTACCTCTAACATAAACATCTACCGCCCTATAAGGAGCATAAGAAAAAACAATCGCCGCCGTTAACGCTGGAATTTTACCAAATAAGTCTTTTATTAATAAAAACATTCCTAATGT
>Ga0268279_1001303_pt1 | contig 14042 bp, 12 predicted proteins | sample saktaG_6_FD_190142 | JGI IMG/M metagenome (GOLD analysis project Ga0268279, IMG submission 190142) | Saline water microbial communities from Sakinaw Lake, British Columbia, Canada - sak_2010_1_5_80m | ecosystem: Environmental > Aquatic > Non-marine Saline and Alkaline > Saline ...
ACTTTGGGATTTCTATCCCGAAGTTGCCTCGCAATTTCTTTCACAGCTTTAATGTTATTTGCTTTTCGTCCAAAAATATAAATATTTTGAGCTCCTCGATTAATTTTTTCATTAATCCTTTTAATGTAAGGATTAAACCCTTCTACTTCAAGTTTACCATATTCTGCCACTAATAGAATTCCTACTTTAATATCATCACGTACAAACTCCCAGTCCTGTATGGTATATCCAGTTGTGTAGCTTACAAATGGTTCTAGAAAATTAAAGAAATCTCTCGTTTCTCGAAATTCTCGTCTAGTCGGTATACTTGGATACAATTTTTTTCCCATTAACCTGATTTCGCGTAACAATATACGAGTAAACAATCCTTTCCTTTCCATTTTTTCGATAATATTATATGTCTTTTTGAGACTAAAGTCGGCCTCTAATTCCGGCCGCAATATGTTGGCAAAAAAATAATCTGTTGATGTGCCATTGTCTTTTTCCTCACATAATATTTTTTTGGTTAGTGCAAAATTCAAAGCTTTTTGTATCTCGTCGGGTAAATAGATTTTTGAAGTATGTAATACTCCCTTTGCAACATAGTGAGTTGCTGCAATAACAATATTTTTATCGTGATTTTCATAATGTTGCATTCTTACGACTACCTTGCCTTTACGTAGAAACGACTCTATATTCTCTTGATTCACCCAGATAATTTCAACTCCTTTTGTAATTAAACCTTTTGCTTCTTTATTAATTTTTTTTGAGGCACGATTTATTCGCGATCGTATGTCTCTTTGAATAAATTGTTTTTCTCTCTTTGCGCCAAATTTCAATAAAAATCTATCAAACCTTGCTAGCCAAGCATCAAACTCTTCTGGATGTTTAAAGAGATAACCGATCACAATGAAAAGCAAAATCCAACCACTCCACGGCAAAATAATCTTCAAACCACCCCATATTATCGAAATTGTGTTACCATCGTTCGTCATAATGCTTGTTTTTTTTCAATTTCCTTAATACAAGTTTTTTTATTACAACTGACTTTCACCCTGTTATCTTCAAAAAATGAATACAGATTATCGTTTGTAATTACTTGATTACAAAATGTACATTTTATATTTCCTGCCAAAAATTCATCTTTAAGTCCTAATTTCTCAAGAACTGGAAGTAGATCCTGATCGTGTACAAAATCAAGTTCATATTTCTTAATGTTTTCTTCTGGATTGTCTTTATTGTTATTCATATTGTATCAATGATTTTAACTGTTCTTCTAACTTCTTATATTCGCCTAGATGTAATCGCATTAAACTTTTCCAAAGTTTGCCGTGATTGAAAACTTTAAAATGAAGTAATTCGTGAACTATCACATAATTGTTAAGTCGTTTGCTTTCCAAGCCCCACAAGCTATTTGAATGCCTCTTATTGTATCTATTGGTAATACCATAATTTTATTTTCCCCAAACTTCGGAGATTTTATCTTTAATTTTTTGCTCAAAAAGTTTAACTATTGCCTTGGCTGAATTGATATTTTCTTGTTCCTTTTCAAGCTGTTGAACAATTCTTTGTTGAGTTATTATATCGGGTAAGGGAATGCTCATTCTTTTTATTTCGACTAAATGTAAATTTGTAACTGTTCCAGATTTTGAGAAAGATTTAGCTTGATTAAGCGCTTGTGGAGAATTGAGAAATAATTCAAAATACTTTGAGTTAATTTTTGTTCTATCCGGCTTAAGTAACGCGATACTAACAAAAACACTAAACTCCCAATTCCAATCTACTAATTTTGCAATCCCGATAGTGCCATTTTTGGAATATAAGACATCACCCTTCTCTGGCTTACATCGTTTAATAAGCTTAGAGTGTTCTTTTTGAGATATAAACTTCTTGCTTTCGTTACTTTTAGTTAAATCAGTTACCCTCAAAAAGGGAACACCATCTTTGGTATATTTTGGCGTTCTGTGTGTGCCGTCAGTAATTTGAATACAAACATTTTCAAGCTTGTTTAATTGCCATTTTGGATCAATTTTGATGGTTGGCCGGTAGTTTTCTACTATTTGTTTTGCGCCGTCTATAATTTTTTGATAACTTTCCGTCTCGGCAACAATTTGTTGCTGAACTTCAATTGGAGGGAGAGGAATTTGAATTGATTGTAAATATTTTTTTGAAACATTTTTCAATCCTACTCCACGAAATCCTTTCTCAATGACTGCTAAATTATTTGCAATCGTCTGATAAACAAATTTCAGAGATATTTTTTCATTATCTTTACTTTTCAAAATATAAGTGTGATCTGATGCTGAAAATTGTCCATTTATATAGTGAATGTTTGCAGAACCGCCATCACCAGTAACAAGAGCCTCCGTATTGTAATCTGCAACATTGCATTTTTTTATTGTCGGCGAAGAAGTAATAAAAGGAACATTTCCAGTTTCCGAAGCAAAAGAGGCAGGTCTTTCTCCTTTGCCAATAAACTCACAAATATCTTCCAGTTTTACTAACTTCCAAGCTCCCATAAGTTCAAAACTCCTTTCGCTTCCGGCATACCGGTTGGCGGAAAGATTGTAATCACCGTCCTCTGCAATCTTTTCTTTCTTAACAACGCTGGCAAATGATTCTTCTTCCTTATTTAAACTAAATTTTCTATTTTCTTGAACTGCTTTTTTATATTTTTTAATTAACTCCAAAACTTTTGGCAAATCATTTTTATCAATAGATCTTCTTTGCGCGCCCAGATTAAAGCCATCGTTTTCAGCTTTCACAAACAAAATTTCTTTAACTTGCCTTGCGACCGGATTGCTAAAAAATAGGATGCTGGTCTTAACGCCGGAATAAGGATTAAATACTCCCTGTGGCAATGAAACTACCGCCCAAAGTCCGTCTTCAACCAGCATTTTACGAAGCTGTTTATAGGCATTTCCAGATTGAAAAATTATGCCCTCCGGAACAATTATGCCAGCTTTGCCGTTAGGAGTTAAGTGTTCGGTTATATAATCCACAAAAAGCACCTCTGAACGCTTGGATTGTATTGCAAAGCGATTGTGGGGCTTTATACCGCCTCTGGGCGACATAAAAGGCGGATTAGCAAGCAAACAGTCAAAGCTGTCATCCCAACGCTCTAAACTGCTTAATGTGTCGTATTCGTGAATATTTGGTTCGGCAAAGCCGTGTAAATACAGATTTACAAGGGAAAGTCGCATCATTTCCGGAGCTATATCATAACCAACGATGTTTTTAGTTAATTTCTTTCTTTCTGTTGCAGTTAATAGTGAGCCTAACCGACCTGATTTTTTATCTGTATTATTTTTTAGAATATGTTTATAGGCAGAAACGAGAAAACCGGCTGTACCGCAAGCTGGATCTAATATCTTGTCTTCTTTTTGCGGATCAATAATCTGAACGATAAAATCAATAATATGACGCGGTGTTCTGAATTGACCGGCTTTTCCTTGAACGGCGGCGGTCGACAAAAGATATTCAAAAGCGTTGCCTAATTCTTCGCTGTTTTTATACTTGAATTCGTTTATACCTTTAAGAAATAAACCTAATACTGCTGGATCTTTAAAGGGCAGAAAAGCTCCTTTGAAAATATCTCTGAATAGTTGTGGTATTTCTTTATTCCTGCTCATTTTTTCTAATCCTTCTGAATAGAATAAAACTCTTTCGTAGCCAGCCAATGAGCGATCCATTATATTTTTCCAAGAGTATTTTTTATATTCACCGCTAAAAAACGATTTACCGCCCAACTCTTCATTTTGTTCATCAATATCGCTCATAAACTTATAAATTAAGCCGAGTGTTATCTGGTTTATCTGATCCGAAGGCACTGGAATTTTACCAACAAGCGCGTCGCGCAAGTAATCTATTTTTCTTTTAGTTTCTGTGGTAAGCATAGTGATTAAGCGAATGCATTTAATTTAACATTGTCTTTTATGTATTCCGGAATTTGAGAAAGGCGATCCTTCCCCAATTTCTGAAAAACTTCTAACATCGTCGGGTTGCCGGCATATTCGTTGAAACGCTTTTGATTAATGGCCGTTCTGAAATTCTCATCAATTAGATAGTTTCTGAAAAACTCACGCGCTTCGTAATACAATTCAGGTTTAATATCGGAATTGACCAGAAATTTTTCAAATTCTTCCTGCGCCAACTCGTCTTTTGATTTAAAACGAGGAATACGGCCAAAAATCTTATCCATTATTTCCCAAAGGGATAAACGACGGTCTGATTGATAGCCCTGTCTTATTCTCTCTAAAGTAAAAAAATCTTCGGGTTTATTAAAGATTTTCTCTTTAACATAAGCTTCCATTTGCTCATAGTCGCCTTCGTTAAGAGCTTCTTTAAACTGCTCATCTTTTTTAGCGGCATCTTTAACCACATTTTCAAATTTACTCACATAAAGCTCTTTATCCACTCGCATTATATTCCCTTCAAAATTTATCACTTCTAGTGTCTTTAACGGATCTGGGATATTGATTGAGGTGTCGTCAATGTGAACAGGTGGCTTAGGTGATACTTCAATAAGTCCTCTTTTTCTGGGCGGTAATTTAATAACCTCGTCATAAGGATATTTTTCTTCAAAGTATTCGCAGTTGGCAAAGAAATCAAAAAGTTTGTAGTTTTCTTTCTTCTCTCTTATTTGATCGTCTCCGTTTGAATGTTTGAAAGTATATGTTCGCGTGCCACGTCCTTTAATCTGGACAAAATCGGTTGGGGAAAAGATCGGCCTCATTAAGCAAAGATTTAAGATATCTTGGCAGTCATAGCCGGTAGTCATCATACCGACCGTGATACAAACTCTTGTCCTGCTTGTTTTATAGCCGTCAAGGAATTTAGTATGTCCGTTAAGTTTGTTATTGGCAAAGTTAATGGTCATTGTTTGAGCGCCCGGAATATCAGAAGTAATTTGTACGGCAAAATCAGAATTGTATTTATCCGGAAACATTTTCATTGCAAACTCGTTCAGGATTTGAGTTATTTTAGAGGCGTGCTTTCGGCTGACGCAGAATATAATTGTTTTACCAACTTCGTTGGTTATCGGATCACGTTGAGCGTTATCCATAAATGCTTTGGCAAACTCAAAATTCGTTTGTTCCGAAAAAAAGTGGCGCTCAAAATCGCTTTGGTTATAAATAACTTCCTCTTCTTCTCCTTCCTCTGTTTGCACTTGCACAGCATAGCCCTCGTCAGAAAGAAGCTGGGTTGTTATCTCGGTGCGGCAGTCAATAGCTAAAGGTAATATCAAATAACCATCTTTTGCTCCATCTTCAAGAGAGTAGCGATAGGTTGGCTCATTACTATCACAACCAAAGGTTTTGTAGGTAGATAAAAGATTGCGTCGCTCCATTTCTCTTGGATCGCGCTCATTGATATCTTTTTGAGAAAGATTTTTAAGGTAATCTTTCGGTGTAGCGGTTAAACCGAGTTTGTGGCCGATAAAATACTCAAAGATTGTCCGGCTATTGCCTGAAATAGAACGGTGAGCTTCGTCAGAAACGATCAGATCAAAATCAGTGGGAGTAAAAATTTTAAGGTATTTATTGTCGTGAGAAATGCTTTGAACGGTTGTTATCACAATTTCAGCTTTGCGCCAATCATCTTTATTCTGTTTGAAAATCACGGCGCGATAATCCGGCTGTAAATAATTCTTAAATGCTTTTTCGGCTTGATTTTCAAGTTCCAAGCGATCAACGAGAAACAAAACGCGGCGCGCGTTGCCGGTTTTGAGATAGAGTTTCATAATGGCAGAGGCGAGAAGGGTTTTACCTGTGCCAGTCGCCATTTCAAAAAGAAAACGATTTTTACCTTCGGAAACTGCCCTTTGTAATGATTTTATAGCGTCAAGCTGATACTGACGTAAGAAGTGCAAGCCGGTATCAAAAATAAATTGCTGTCTTTTAATTTCATCAGACCAGCGCGGATCTTGTTCGTAAAAAGGATTTTGTGTTATCGCAATGTAATTGTCTTTTAATTCTTCGCTTGTGAGTTTGCCTGTGTCCGGTGTAAATTCTTTATTGCCCTTCAAGCTTTCCAAGGTTGGAAATACTGATATTCTGGTAGGGTTTCCCAGTTCTTTATCCCAGAAATAATGGATATTACCGTTTGAGAGAATAATAAAACGAACATTTTGACTGTTCGCATATTTACGAGCTTGCTCCTTACCCACTAAAGGGTCTTTATCTTCAGATTTTGCTTCTAAAACACAAATTGGAAAGCTTTTATCGTCTAATAAAAGATAGTCAACAAAACCCTTGCTTACTTTCTCAAAGTCTTCGCCCGTTTGTTCTAAATTAATATTACTTTCTACTGCTATATTGGCTTTGCCTCCTTCAGTATCAAAAAATCTCCAGTTAGATGCTTGAAGCAAATTATTGATTTTAATTCGCGCTTTAGCCTCTTTTTGCATAAATTATTTTTTGTGTTTTATAAAATTCATTATATCCTTCTTAAGATATCGTCTGTCTTTCCTTTCGCCAAAACGAATGGCCTTAAGAATGCCTTGATTGTCCCAACTTCTCAATGTGTTTGGATGGCAATTCAAAAGATCACAAGCCTGCCGAAGCGTTAGGATGTTTGGAGGTATATCTTTTTTGTTTAATTGCTTTTTCATAAAAGATTGCTTAACATAAGTTTACAGCTTGATTTTATTAAGTCAATCAATAATATATCAGAATGAGATAAAATGAAATTAGATTAAAATGTGAATAAATATGAATCAAGAAGAAAAAGAAAAAAATATAAAAGTTCTCAATCTTATTTTAGCGCTCGTTAAGTATTTAGAATTAGATAGAAAGCTTGGAAGAAAAGTTGTTGAAGCTCAGTGGCCAGATAAAAAAGAGCTTGAAAGGACAGAGAAATTGCTGGATAAAAGATTGAATTTTGATGTTCCGGGAATACCCTTAGCTTTCCCCTTAAGAAGATTAATGGCAAAAACTAAACTACATAAAGACAAACTGATTAAGGTTCTCGATAATTTAAAAGCCAACGGAGTAATCACCGCTATGGATATAACAGAATTGCAAAAACCCAAAATGGTAGATTTTGACGCAAGACTTCTAATTGATATTAATAAAGAAAAACTTATTCAATATAAAAATGATTTATTAAAAGATAGAATTATTGATAAAGAAAAAGAAATTTTATATCTAAACCAAGTTGGCGATTTATTCAAGAAGCCAAGAGAAAAATACTGCTACCCGATGAATAAAGCCAAGAAAAGGCATAAAATTATACATTATTTCGCAGAAAATAAAATCTATAATTATTATTCAACGAACCAAATCGCACTTGATTTAGAAACAGAGAAAAATGCTTTACGTAAAGAAATTGGTAAGTTAAATTCCATAATTAAAGCAAAACTACACCTTGGAAAAGATAACATATTAAATGGAAGAATAGGAAGTGGTTATATGATAAATTCAAAATATAAAATTATCCTCAAAAAAGAATAAAACCTAATTGTTTTTTTTAATACCCCCTTTCTACTGTTAACAACTTATAAAAAACGGCTGAAATAAAGCTGTTTTTTTATTTTACAGGCGTATTAAGGGAGTATGTCAGGCGTAGTATCTTGTGTGGTATTTTTAAATTAAGGAAATAAAAGATAAAGTTTCGTTTTAGAAAAATGAAGAGAAAAAAGCAAAACATAGAAAATAAAAATAAAAATGTAGTTAGGGAAGTTATGGAAGAAGCGGCGGAGAGGCTCGCAGCCATTTTGATTGCCCAAATAGAATTTAATAGAAATAAAAATAAAAATATTTATGAAAAACGAGAACAAATTTAGCACAACTGAATATTATCTCGCCGTTACTCTTTTAGTCCTGAAAGAGGAATTAGTTGATATTGAAAAAAGCCATAATTCCAATAGGGCTATTTTTGTTTTCAAAGTATCTCCTACTATAGATAAACATATTAAACAATTCAGAAATGGAAAGATTTTAGTTGAACCACAAGTTCTTTTTATACAACATAAGTTATTAAAAAACCGTTTATACGATAACCAAAGAAAAGTTGAGAGCAGTGAATTGAATTAACCAATATTTAGTTCAGTGTTTTTAACGATTAGTCGTAAAGGGGCATACTCGTAGTGCTCGTCAAGGCGACGCTAAACAAAACTTGATGAAAGGTTGCGAGCAACCGACTGACGGCGACAGCATACCGAATAATTAATCTTTTCTTTTCTTCTTTTCAATGTTTTCTTCTTTTCTTAGATTATTCGGGAGCAGAGCCAAAGGGAGGGAAGGGCTTAAATAAAATCTATTCCTCGGGAGAGGCAGGTAATTATGTCAACAAAATTACAAAAAAGAATAACTAAACAAATAAGGATCAGTAAAAAAATACACATAAGTTTAAAGTTGAGGGCAATAAAAAACGAAAAAACTATGTCTAAATTGGCGGATCAAATAATTCAAAGATATTTAAAAAAATATGACTAAAAATAAGATCGTAGAAAACTTAGAAAAATGTCCCCATTACATTAGCTGTTCTCAAAATCTTTGTCCTTTAGATTTTGACCTTGAATTCAGAAGCGGAAATAATGCTGATAAATGTCGTTGGATGCGCGAACCCAAAAAGAAAAAAATCAAGGGACGGGAATTTATATCGGGAGGCAGAGCTATGCCGGATGCTATCTTAGATTTTGTGCCTGAAGACAATTTAAGATGGCTTAATGAGTCTTCAAGAAAAGCTTGGGTAATACGACACGCTATATTCGTTAGATGTTTAAAAAATATCGAAAAATTCAAAAAATAACATAAAAGGAGAAATCTAAGTTTTGGAAAAAGGATTATAATTAAAGCGTTAAGCATATTATTAGCAATAAAAGAGTGACTACAAATAAACTAAAAATAAGCTAAAAAACTATTTTAAATCGGCTAAGATCGGCTAAAATAGAAAACATTAGACCGCAAAAAGAGATAAGAACCCATCAGCCTACTTCAATAACCTAATTACCGCGTCATCTAAGGGTCTCAGCGAATAATCAATCCAATAATATTCTATTTTAAACAAGCTAATATAAGCTAAAAATAAAAAAATATGAAACTGAAAACAATTAGCGTTTACTTTTCAGAAAAAAAGAGCCATAATTAAAATATAAAGGAAAAGATACGATAACCAAGTTTATTAACTCCCCATCAGGGCAATCAAAAAAGTATTGGGGACACTACAACAGAAGCACTATTGAACCAATATTTTATAAATGTGTTGTAGTAGCAAATGAAAAGATAATTTACCCGTATAGCCATATACCAAGAGAAGTAGTTTTGGCTGTAAATAAAAACAATTTTGTAGAAAAAGTTAATGAATTGATAAATGATAAAGAGAAGCGGAGGGAGTTGACAGAAAGAGCTTACAAGTGGGCGATAGAATACTACGACAATGAAAAAGTTTTGAAACAGCTAATGGGCTAATAAGGGCTAAATTGAGATTTTTTTGAGCAGATTTATATACTGTTTAAAAAATAAATTTAATCTTGACCTCAACTTTGGAAATAGAAGTTGAAAAATTGAAGTAAAAAACCAAAAGACCCCCACCGCAAAGTAAGAGTCTTTTAGTTAATTTAGACCAATAGTACGGTTAAAAACCGTCCCATCAGCATTATTTCTTTTATAACAAACAAATAAAAATAATACAAGAGAATAAAATGGAAAAATTAAACGATACAATTAAAAAAGCTCTGATTTACTGCCGAGTATCAACCGAAGATCAAGCAAGAGAAGGGTATTCTATGGAAGCTCAAGAGAAGTTTTGTGGCAAATTTGCCAAAGAATACGGATATCAGACGACAAAAGTATACCGTGACGAAGGAAAAAGCGCTACCTCGCTCAATAGAGCCGCCTTACAGGACTTATTAGCCCAATGTCAGCAGGATAAGTCTGTTAGCGCTGTAATTGTCCAAGAAACAGATAGGTTGGCCAGAAACACCAAAGATCACCTTACTATAAAGGCTATTCTTAAAAAAGCAGACGTAAAACTAATATCTGTTGCCCAGCCGATGCTTGATGATAGTCCTGAGGGCAATATGATTGATACGATTCTTGCCAGCGTCAACCAGTTTCAGTCTGATATTAACGGTAGAAAAACCAAAAAGGGATTGGAGGAAAAGTTTAACTCCGGCTGGTGGCCTGGCTGGGCTCCCTTGGGTTATATTAACAAAACAGTAAATGACAAAAATATTATTCTGCCAGATCCAGAAAGATGGCGTCTTATTAAAAAAGCTTTAAAAATGTATCTAACGGGCAACTATTCGGCTTTAGAAATATCAGATATTCTTTATAAAAAAGGATTAACATCTAAAACAGGCAAAAAAATCTGCAACAGCATTATGATTAACACTTTGAAGAATCCCTTTTATTACAGGTTAATGCGATGGAATGGTCAAGAAAAAATTGGAAAGCACAAAAAAATGATTGTTTTGGGTGAACACGAACAAATTTTAGCAATTATGAATGCACACAACTGCCACGCTTCCCGGCGAAGGAAACACAATTTTTTATTAAGGGGCTTTATCTTCTGCGACATTTGCGGTCAAAGATATACAGCCGAAAAGCATCGCGCTGGCAAAAAAACGAATTATTATCATTGCTCGGCAAGAAGCAAAAAACATAGCAACAAAGGGCAAAACATTTCAGCAGAAGAGCTGGAAAAAATGGTTGAGAGAAAGTTTAAAAACGTACAATTCAGTGAAGAGCTTATTAGCTTAACTATTGAGAAAATAAAAAAATTCTACCACAGAAAAAAAGCAGAAACTGAATCACAGAAACGGGCATTCTTAAACAAAAAAATGAATATTGAAGAAAAAAGAAGGATAGCTGAAGAAAAACTTATAGCTGGAACGCTTGCTGATGATGATTTTGTAAGAATAAGAGATCGCTTTAGAGGAGAACTTAAATATATCCAAAATGAAATAAATGAGATAGAAAATAAGCACGATATTGATGTTGATACCGCAAGAGAAGTTTTAATCTTTTCAAAGAATATTTATAAAGCTTACGATATAGCGCCCTATGAAATCAAAAGATTATTCCTTTCTTTTTTCTGGGATAAAATATGGGTTAGAGACAAAAAAATAGTCCGGGTAGAGCCAACCAGACTAATAGACGCGTTGCTTAGAGAGAAAAAAATTATAATAAGAAGTAACTGGCTCCCGCTTTTGGACGAACTTAGAACCTTTGACTGGAGAGCAATGCGGGTAGAATTAGACGCATTAGTCTCAACTTTTAATATCTCCTTGAAACAATCTTATTAAAATAGTTTAACAGACTTATAATATCATATAAATTGTTTTTATTTAAGATTTCACTTAACAATGATTTACTTTTTTAGTATAGTGTTATAAAGTTAAAGTAATTTAACTTAAGACCCGAGTAAAAATTCTAAAAAAGTAATGAAGAATATAATTATAAATAAAAATCTTCTTGTTGCGGAAAGGCTTTTGGAAATTACAATTAAGAAACCACATCTTGTCCATAATAATAATTCAATAACATTAGAAAAAGGGGATATTTTCGAAATATCAACTGAAAAAATTATAGAAGCATTAAAAAGACTTGAAAATAGAAAAATAGTAAGATTTGATGACGAAGAAGATAAGTGGGATATTGATAGATTTGAATATATAAATCTCTATTTTGAAAAAAATAAATTGATTAAGTTTATAGAAACAGCAAAAGATAGATTATATAAGATACCAAAAAAATATAGAAAAAAGAAAGAATTAAATTATATTATTGAAGCATTGGCTTCAATTTTACGATTTAAATTTTCAAAGCAACCAGTTGATTTTTAGAATTAGGCAATAAGTATATAGATGTGTTTTTATGGATAGCTGACTATTCTGGAGCATTAAAAATAATCTACGAAGATAAACCTGATATTAAATGGAAAAACTTGAAAAGAGCACAAGTAATAGGCATATCAGAAGTGCCTAAAAAATTTATAATCATTGATATACCGACTATTGAAAGATTAGAAGATGAAATTCGTCAATTAGTTATTCTGCCTCAACGAGAAAGAATTAAATTATTCTTAAAAAATAATAACGCAATTGATTGGAAATGCGCTAACTGTGGACACTGGCTCAAAACGAAATTTAAAGAAGAAAAACAGATAGCAAATTATTTAAATGATTTTCTTATCAATAAATTCAAAATTTGTTGGACTTGTAGAAAAAGAAATTATTTTTCTATAAATCAAAAAGGGGAAATTAAATTTTCAATAACGAGAAAAAAAATGCTTTGGGAAAGTGAAAAAAAAGAAAGACAAATAAAAGAGCTAAAAACACAAATTAAAAAGCTCCGAAAAACTGGGATTGCTCTAAAAAAACCTGAAAGAAATTGAAAAGAAGATAAAAAAAACTTGATAATGTGTAAAAATCAAATATAATTAAATAAAGTTCATTAAATCAATAAAAAATTGCTTTTATTTATGGGCTTACCCGTTTTTTTAGGGGTTTGACATAATGCAAGCATTGTTCACGGTTTTTTAGGTAATCTACCCGTTCTTAGGGGTAGCTAAAAAGCCAAGACAATGAATAGCGGTTTGTTTTGCAAGCTGGTGTTTGTTGTTTTGGCTTTTTTCTTTTTAAGAAACATTATACAGACCAGCAGTAATACAAACTGCTGGCTTTTTTGTTTTAGAAAGATGTCAAAAATAAGTAATAACAAAACAACAGATAGAAATAACAAAAGAGAGGAATTAGATTTTGAGGCACAAGAAAACTTGCTGGGATTTTTTAGTTTACTTTTAAAGGTTGATAGAAGAATTAACCCGAACTTTTATAAAAAACAAAAAGCTGGAAAGGACAAAAAAAATGATTGATAGCATTTACTGGCAATTAAAAAAGGGACAATTTAAAGTTAAAGACATAAAGATTTTTGACGGTATTGGAATAAAGCAATTTACTGGCTATTCTGGAAAAACTCTTTTTTGTAAAAAATATGCAAGGGACTTAAAAAAGCGAGGCGTTTATTTTCCAATGCTTGAAATAGCGACAGAAAAAAGAGGATACGACTTAGCTCTTAAAGTTCTAAATGTGCAAGCCTCACTCGGTAAAATGTTGTATGGAAGCAATGCCTTTGAACCAGATGACAACGACGCTCCCGCAATTTATGAAAAAGCGGTAAAATTCTTAGGTAGAGCTGGGATTAAAACATCTACCAGAGAGTTAAAACAGGCTATAATAAGAAAAGCCGATTTTTCAAAAGTGATAATACTCCCAGCTTACTTAGGGCTGGCAAACCAAATCATTTTAAAGCTGTTAAGTTTTAACTATAAGCCGTCTTCTAAATTTGACTTTGTGCAATATGAAGAGGGGCAGGGTTGTTTTATAAGGTTTGGGAATAAAACTCAAAGATATGCAATTTATGATAAAATAGGCGAAATTTATGCCAAAGGATACACTAAGACAGAAAAGACAATAATAAGGGCAGTAGAGCTGAGAGAAGCCAGCAGAAGTGCTTTAAAATTTGAATTAGGATACCTTAGAAAAGACAGTTTTGAAAAGGCAATGAGGACAAGAATAAAAGACAAAAAGAAAGATTATTACTTAGAAGATATCTTAAATCCAGAATTATCAAAAGAAATTCTATTAAAAGCATTTGATACTGTTTTTAATAGTTTAGCTGTTGGACTGATTAGCTTATCAGAAATGGAAGAAAATAAACTGTGGGCTTATTTAGAAAAATCGGGGTTAAGCCATACTAAACAAAGAGACCTTTTTTTCTGGGTGCGAATGGCTACCAAAAATGGAATAGCTGGCACTTGGGAGGAAATAGGCAGAAAGTTTAAAGGAGGGAGCATTATCAGAAAGAAACGAGAAACATCTTTAATACTTCAAGAGTTGGGCACGATTAGCGGAAATACGCCTAATTTAATTGATTTTTTAAGAAATGAGCACGAAAAATTTGAGATTATTAAGCCAAAAAGAAATTCGCACTTGTAAAGCATTGTTAATTGTTATATTATTAAGTAATCCAATCAAACAAGTAATACTAACGAACAAATACTAAAAATAAACTAAGTAAAATATATGGAAATAAAAAAAGTAAAAGATTCAGAGT
>Ga0268279_1001304_pt1 | contig 14041 bp, 6 predicted proteins | sample saktaG_6_FD_190142 | JGI IMG/M metagenome (GOLD analysis project Ga0268279, IMG submission 190142) | Saline water microbial communities from Sakinaw Lake, British Columbia, Canada - sak_2010_1_5_80m | ecosystem: Environmental > Aquatic > Non-marine Saline and Alkaline > Saline ...
AAACATCTCCAGGATTCTGAAAAGATTGAAATTCTTATTATGGAAGAGGACTTTTCCAATAAATTACAAAATGGGGATATTCAGGCAGTTTTGGCAATCCCTTCAGATTTTAAATATAAAATTGAACGGGAAGAACCTATTAAACTTATTTTAAAATATGATACCACAGAGGCTAAATCGAGGATAGCCCAAAAAAGAGTTAATCAAATAATCGAAGAATATAAGAGTGAAATAATTTTACAGAGACTTTCCCGCCTGAATTTAAAAGAGGAATTTCTTACTCCGTTAATTCTACAAGAAGAAAATATAGCCACTGCCGAAAAAATAGCCGGTTCGTTTTTAGCAGTTTTACTCCCTTATTTAATTATAATTCTCATCTTCGCAGGGGCGATGCATACAGCTGTGGATATAACTGCCGGAGAGAAAGAAAGAGGAACCATTGCTACTCTGTTAGTAAGTCAAATAAGCCGATTAGAGATAGTATTGGGTAAGTGCTTTGCTGTAATGTTAATCTCTTTTACCAGTATGGTTTTAGGGCTGCTTGGACTTACTCTTGCTTTTTTGTTAGGAGCTTCAATTGCCGGAGGCATTGAAGGGATGAATTTTGGAATATCTATTAATACTATCTTATTACTCTTTTTAGTTTTATTTCCTTTAGTCGGTTTAGCCAGTGCAGTACTGGTGATGGTAGGTATATTCGCCCGTAATATTAGAGAGGCCTCAAGTTACATCACCCCCATCTATATGTTGACTATCTTTTTGGGAATAATTTCTATAAGTCAGGGAATGGAATTGACCGGCAAAATGTTTTTAGTTCCGGTCTTAAACAGTAGTTTCGTTTTTAAAGAGCTGTTGATGGGTAAGATTTACTGGAACCACATTATAACTACTTTTAGTGCTAATATAATTATTGCCGGAATAGCTTTATTCGGAGCTACTCGTCTCTTTAGTAAAGAAGAAGTCCTCTTTAGGAGCTAAAAATTATTTTCAAAAAAAAGAAGGATTTTTTAAACTTATGTAGAATATCATATATGACAGAAAAAATATAATAATTATTTTAAACGTTGAAAAAAGCAAACTATCCCAAAGGATAGGACACAAAGTTATGGATCTAAATCACTTTAGTGATATGATTGCCAAACTGCCAACTTTTAAAATTAAAAATGTTGGCAGTTTTTTTATTTTAGAGTATCAATAAAAATTGGATTTAACGTTATATTTAGCGGAAAGGAGGAATAAGAGCAGAAAGAGTTCTAGAAAAGTAAAAAAGGAAAGAATTAAAATATTTTATGAAATATGAATATTTAGAAGATTATAAAATAGGCAAAGGAGAATAATATTATGAAAATTAATAAATTGTTTTTACCTGTAATTGTTTTATCTATTTTAATGACTATAACTTTAGTTGTTTTTTCTAGCAATAGCTCAAATCTTCCTAAAGATTTTAACACCAATGGTGACTTAATCAAGGACTGGTACTGGCTCCGGGATAATTCCCTTCAAAATTACGCCCAATGGACTTTCGAAAATATCCCCTCTGGAAATACTGATTTAACCCTTGATATTACTGCTTTGGCTACTGACCGTCCGGATGGAAGAAGAGGGTTCCCTGCTGAATTCTTACTCATCTATGAAGTGCCAGGCGGAAATGTCTTTGTAACTCAAAAAGTTACTTTACCGAATGTATCATCACCGAGCGATTCTCTTGGCTATACCTGTCAAGGTCAGGTTACTTTTCCCAGGTTAGTGCTTCAGGAAGCATCTGTTCTTTTTGTGCGAATTGAACGAACTTCCTTTAATACTAATCACGTTGCTTTTAAAAAAGGAAGCATTGAGATAGTAGAAATTACTGGAGAAGAAACATTCCCTCCTTATCAAGAGACTCAATTTAACCAGGGCAATCAATTACCTGATACAAATAATCAGAATGAGGCATTTATCATTCAACCTGGTACTTATCAGGGAAGCCTTGGTGGACAAATAGCAGGAGATCAAATTGATAAAGAGGATTGGTACGGTTTAAACTTACAGGAAGGACAGATTATTAATCTCCAACTTGCTCAACCTTCCGGTGGTAATTTTACTATTTATTTAAGAAAACCTGGATCAACTTCCAGTATTGGTTCCACCACAACTCAAGATAATATTAGAACCCTTCAATATGTAGCAACTATTAGCGGGATATGGTTTATCAGGATACGTCGTTCTTCCGGTGAAGGAAATTATCAACTTTCAGTGAATATTCAGAATCAGAATGATGCAGGAAGTAATCACGATGCCGGAAATTCATTTGAAGATTCAATCGAACTCTATCCGGGAGTCTTTACCGGATTCTTAAATAGAGCAGACAAGGTAGATTGGTATAATATACACCTCTTTGAAGGGCAGACTATAAATCTTCAACTTTTTATGCCATCTGATTCTAATTTTAAGCTCTATCTGTATCGTCCTGAATCTACTTCTTCAAGGGCAGTTTCGCCAACACCTCAAGGAAATATGGCAACTCTGCAGTATACAGCTAATGAGAGTGGAATTTGGGGAATCAGGGTTGCTCGTTCATCAGGAGAAGGAGATTATCAGCTTTCTATCAATATATCCGGCTCTCCATCTGCTCAGACAGGTCAATCCCAATCTGTTTCCGCAGAAGGATTCAATGCCGATAAGTCCAGGTCTAATGGTAGCTTAATTCAAGGTTGGTACTGGCTGCGAGATTCTTCCCTACAGCAATATGCGGAATGGACCTTTGAAAATATTCCATCAGGAAATACTGACTTAACCCTTGATATTACCGCACTCGCTACTAATCAATCCGGTGGAGGCGGAGGTCTTCCTGCCAGGTTTAAACTTATTTATGGATTTCCAGGTAGCGGCTCAATGGGAGGAGTCTTTCAAACCGCAGAAATTACTTTGCCCAATGTCTCACCTTCAAGCGATCCTGTTGGTTATACTTGTCATGGTTTAGTAACTATTCCGAGGTCTTTCATAGCCGGAGCTACTACTTTTTTCTTTAGAGTAGAACGTATATCTCCTAACGATAACCATGTAGCTTTTAATAGTGAAAGCATTACTCTGTTTACCGAAGAACCATCATCCGGTTTTCGCGAAATCCAGAGTTCTGGTGGTAAAAAATAATAAATACAAATAAAATTCCGTTTAAAAGAGTGTTATAAAAATTAGAAAATATAAAAGGATAAGAGTGCCTTATTCTTGAGGTACTCTTATCCTTGATAAGTAAGATAGTAGTAAAAATTGCAAAGGAAATAACTTCTATAAGCTGAAATATAAAATGTAAAATTGGCATAAAAAATTAAATTTTCCCATAAACTATCAAAAAATCTATTATTTATAAAAAAATATAATAAAAATAATTATAGAAGGCAGGATTATAATTATGAATAAAAATTATTTAAAGATAGAAGTCATTTTTTTATGGTTAGTAATGGTAATAATAATTTTTTCCCTCTTCGTTCAGGCAAAAGATTCCAGAGATACTCCCCAGTTAACCTCTTTGGAAGCGGCTGACCTGGCTTACCAGGAAGCTCGGAAGTGGGACCGTGAAGCAGTCTTGTGGTATATGAATCCTCATGGGAGAAAACTAGATTATCATTGGGGAGAAAATGACCTTTCCTGGGAATGGGGAATTATCTTTGTTCGCCCTCAAGATGATAAGAGATATAATATTCAAATTGTAAATAACCAGATTGTTTCAATGCAAGTAGAAAAACATGTAAAAAGAATATCTCCCATCCTTCCTTCTTTTCCAAAAGATAAACCGGGCGTTTCGATGCAGGAAGCTGCCCAGGTGGCTTTTGCTGCGGGCGCTCCTTTGTGGGAGAGAGCTTCATCGATTTATATTATAGATAATTCCGTGAGCGCTTATCGGGGAAAACCGGTGTGGGATTTTCTCTTCGATTCTCAATATGCTGCGTATACTATAGACGGATTGACCGGGGAGTTATTGGCTATCCAATATTTTGACCCGAAGACCGGTAAAAAAATAATACCGGAAGAAGTCAAATATGAATTCTATCCCGATAAGGTGGCCAGGATAAAAGAAGAAAATTTTATCTATGAATTTTTTGAAGCAATAGATCGGGGAGATGTTGAACAAATATTTTCTATGATGAATGAAAACCTTGCTGGAAATGAAAATATGCAAGAGATGTGGAAAGTTAATTTTTCCAGTTTAGACAAGATTAAAGTGATTCATATCTATCTCGAAAAAGATCAAAAATGGCTCGATAAACAATCTCTCTATGAAGTCAATATCTATACGATTTCTAAACCGGGTTCTCCCTATTGTGGTTGGGATGAGGGGGAAAATACCCGCTGGATAACAGTTGCAACCGAGGAAGATAGGAGGAAAATAGTATCTATTGCTACCGGTCCTTAAAAATAGAGGAAGAGAAAATATATTTTTAGAGAAGGGAAAAAAAGAAAATGAATGTAAAATTATTAAAATATATTTTTAATTATTATATTTTTTATTTTTTATTTATCTTGCTCTTACTGTTTAATATAAGTTTGATCGGACAAGATATAGTGATTGCTCAGAGTACAAACCAGCAACAATCTGCTAATGCTGCTGAGCATTTTTCCCTGGTACTACCTCTGGATCCCGAAGGTGAGGCGACGGTAAATGATTCATTTCAACAGAACAATTTATTCGCGTTTGTCTATGGAAAATCAAATTTAAAAGTGTTAGACCTTGAAACAGAGAATATTATTTATGAAGTATCATATCCTGAATCTTCTATTTATCTTCCTTTTCTCATGGATGAGTATCTTATTTATCTAATTACACCTGGAAATAACGGTCTAAATTATGAAACTATTAGAGTGGATCTATCCACTGAAGGAAAAGAAAGTATTAGTTTTCCCGGTTCATCTAATCAGATAACTGATGATGGCTATTTAATTACTCATCATAGAAATCTATGTCAACTTATCGACTTGGATGTTGGACAGGTAATATTTGAACCTGATGTCAGTAAAGGAGGAAGAGGGAAAATTCTTTGCGTGGATGATGTGATCGTATTTCCAATCGTGGATAATCACAGCAATCCTGCGGGATATAAAGCTATGTCTACAAACGAAGAAGTGAAGTTTTTTTTAGAGGAGATCTTTAATGAAGTGCGTATTTTTTTACCTGATTATCGTTCTGAAATTTCAACCTTTCCTATACCGATATTGATTTGCAATCATTACAATGATCCAAATGAAAAACAGTGGTTATTAAAATTTGTTAATAAAGAAGGCCAAACAATAGCATCATACTCTCCCGCTGATTTAGACATTGAATATGCTTATGAATGTATAACGCCTACTCCTCTCAGGGTTTTAGACGAAAATCAGAACAATATTTTATTACAAATAAGATGTTCTACGCAGGGAGAACCTCAAAGATATTATTATATTTTAACTGATTTATCCGGAAATATTTTAAAAATATTTAATGAAAATGTTTTTGATGCAACTAACTACAGTGCATTCGATCATCAAGGAAATATTCTCCTCTTTCAGAATCGAGATGGTCCACTGCGAGATATCCTGAATTATTACCAGCAAGACGGCACATCGGTCTTTAGTAAGCAGGTTCCGGTTTTAGTACCATCAGGATGGCCCAGAGAATTTAAATTTTTAGGTATGGATGCGATATTAGGATATGAATATAATCAATTCGAAAAATATTCTCTGACAGATGGAGAACTAACCGGGATTTATCCCATATCTACCGATTATCAAATCTATACTCCAAATACGGTTGTTTTTGGCGACCAGGTTTATTTCTTTGCCAAACATAGAGGTGGATGTGAACCCAAGATTCTTGGAAGTAATTATTTTTCCTTTTCTACTTCTGATTCTGGCTGGCTAGATATTGAACTTGTTTCAATAAGGCCTAATGCAGGGACAACATACGAAGTATGGGATAATACTGAAGTGAAAGTAAAATTTAGGACAGAATATGGTGGAAACTTTGGAGAAAATCTTTCAGTTAATTTTGAAAAAGGCGAAGTATTAACTGCCAATAGTAATAATTTGGAATATACCTGGCATACTCCGACGATCGTAAGCGGTAACCAGGACACGGCTAAAATAACTGTTTCTTATGGTCCCGTATCCCAAGAGTTTATCATCACCATAAAAGACCATCTTCCTACGGCTTCTTTTGCTTTTAATCCAATTTCTCCCCAAACTGGGCAAAATGTTCATTTTGACGGATCCTTATCTGCTGATTTAGATGGAGAAATATCAATTTATCATTGGGATTTTGGTGATGGAACGGTAGAGCAGGAACAAGAGCAGGATTATATTGACCATGAATTTTCTACTACAGGAGAGTATCCGGTTACTTTAACTGTTACCGATAACAATGAACAAACTGCTCAAATTAGCCAAACGGTTCGTGTAACTGCAGCGCCTGTAGCGAATTTCAAGCTTTTAGACCCTTCTCCCCAATGGGATACCAAGGTTCGTTTTGATGCCAGTTTATCTTCGGATCCGGATGGGTCTATTGTTTCTTACCAATGGGATTTTGGTGATGGAACGACCGGGGAAGGAATCAATGTTTCTCATGAATTTAAATACGAAAGTCGAAATTTTGATGTAACACTTACCGTTACTGACAATCAGAATTTATCGAGCAGCAAGACGATAAAAGTTTCTTATGGATGGATACTTTCCTATGAAAATAAAGGAGATATAGGTATTCCCGCAGCTTTAATAGGTGATAATAATTTGGTTAATTACTTAGTTACGGTAATTACTGGGGATTGTAATGATGCTGGAACTAATAGTCAAGTTTTCATTGCTTTATATGGTCCGGAAAAAGAACATGGAAGATATGGGAGTAAAGAAATTCAATTATGGTCCTTTGAAGACTATTTAGGGGATTTTGAAAAAGGAAATAAAGATACATTTTCGGTTAAGGGATATAATTTAGATGAAATTGAATTTATAACCTTAAGACATAAAAATGACCAGAGTAATCCTGGGTGGTATGTTAAAGCGGTCAAGGTAAAAAATCAAAATAATCAAAAAGAATGGTTGTTTGTACCGGATCAATGGCTGGGGACGAATAAGCCGCCTGACTACCAAGCCTGGGGGAAATTTTATCCGGTTCAACCTCATAGTATTCTCTTTAAATGGAAAGATCGTTCTTTGGGAATGATAGAAGCCAGTGACCAAATTTTTATTCTTCCGAAAAATGCTGAATCTTTTTATTTTCAAGTTTTAAACCGTGGATTCAATTTGGAAGTCTTCCAACAGGAATTTAGCTCCAACGGAACAGTCAATAATACTTTTGTTGGAAATCAGTCATTTACTGAAAACCATCAGGGTCTATCCTATAGTAAATCAAATATTACCAAGCCCACACGTTTTCTAGTTAAAATCAAAGAGGGGAGTTCTGTTAAGGAAGAGCTTTATATTTGGGTCTTTCCTGGTAATTGGAAAGATCATAAAAATGAAGCCCGAAAAATAACCTTACTTTATCCTTTAAAGGGGTCTACTGGAATTTTTTTACAAGGAGAAGCACTCAAAAATTATCTTACCAATCTTAAGGTAGATATTATGAATGCCTCTATGCCCATATTGAAGTATGGAGCAGATTCTCTAAAACTGTTTGGTAGTGTTCCGGATGAAGAGCTGTTATTTTATATTAGAAATCCTACCCAGCAATATGTGAAAAATAAGATAGGGAAGATTTTAACGGCTGTTGTAGGCACGGCTTCCGCCACGATCATTGGAGAAATAGTAGGACTGTATGATTCCTTATCCAAAGCTGCGGAATGGGCTTCCAGGTTAGATGAAGTGATAGAAATCTCTACAGGCGAAATCTACAAGATTGATCTGTTAAAAGATATAGGCAATAACGATGGTAATTTTTTACAATCCTTAGAACTTCTTGAAAAATTAAAAGTAAAAATAGATAGTCTAATTGTAGAAGTAGAAAATAATGATTTATTAAGCTGTATACATTACTTAGAAGCTATCAAAACGCTTACCGTAGGAAATAATCCTGCTAGCGAAAATAAAAACGATCACATAATTGACTATTCTGTATACGGTGTGCCTAGTTTTTTGGAAACAAGTGCCCAATCCTGCCATTCTTCCTATTCTCAGGTTGAAGATTATCCTTTGTCTATAATATTGGCTGATGAATTATATAATATTAAATCATGGAGAGATTATCATCACGGTTATCTGGATGCCTATTTTGCTGGTGGAATGAGTCAACAAGAAATCAATGCTGCTTTAGCGGAAATAGGGGCTTCTCCTCTTCTAGACATTGATACTTTGCAAAGCGATGTAGGTTTAAGCGATGAGAGTAAAAAAGAGGCTACAAATGATGTGATGGATGTTTATGAGCCCATTATAAAGAAACTATTAAATATTTCAAGAATTCTTATTAATGTATCGCTATTAACTGATCAAGCTTTTAATTAAAAAAGTAATACATATAATTATATAATTTACACTAATTTTAATAAGAAAGATTTATATCTGCCTATATCAGAGAGGGACAATTGTTGATATATTTTTCGTTTTATTGCTAATTGAATTAGCAAGTTGGGAGAGTATAGAATCGGAAAAGATACACTTAAATTTACTCGATATGATTTAATCATTGGAGATTTTTTTTATTCCTTTAGTTTTAGTACTCACGAGATAAATTTTGAAAAATATTTGAATGATATACTAAAAATAATCCTCTCTATTAAAATTAATGAAAAGGATGAGGTATAGGTAATTAATCTAGAAAACCGTTGTTCATTGATCCACTATTAATTCAAAGACTGTATTTGTTTACTTAATAAAATAAGAATATAGAAAAGAGGAATTATATGTCATGCAGTACAATAGATTTAATGAATATTTTAAAATAATTACTTTTATTTTATTTATAGTTTTTCTCACCATATTTTTAGGGAGCGTAGAAATAATAGCCTTAGAAAATATCTATCCGGAAACCCCGGATTTTATACCGGCAGGGACTATTATTTTAGATGAACCGTCATCTCAGGAAATCATTTATATTTCTTCAGACCAAAGCGTTCTGGTTTTCAGAAATTCTACCCCCCAGTTAGAACAATTACAGTCAGGCGATGTTTTATTATTAAATGTAACCCAATTCAATGCTTCATATTTATTATTTCAAATTAAGCATATAATAAAAAAAAGACCCAACAATGCGGGTGTGATGATTGAAGTTGTTCCCTGGGAAAATCATCCTCCCTTTATCTCTGCTCTTATCGCCCAGCCCTCTACACTTGAAGCCGGTCAACGTAGTTATTTAACCTGTCATGCTGCTGACCAAGATAGAGATATGCTCAATTATTCCTGGATTTCTTCCGGGGGAACTATTTTGGGGAATGGTCCAGGGATTACCTGGATAGCACCCGATCAAACAGGCAGTTATAGCATTTCCTGTGAAGTAATGGATAAAAGTGGGAATAAAGATATTAAATCGGTTCAACTTTTTATAGTAGAAAAATTTCCTCTATTATCTAACGAAGAAAAAGAATTGATTGGAAGGTTTGGCTGGGGAGGCAGCAAGACCATCCGCTGGCCTGATTGCTATGTGGAGATCTATGATGCCACTCACTTTAACAAAATGCAGGAAGTTTTAGACCAATGGAATGAAGTACTGGATGGCAAGGTTATTTTTTACTTAAGCAATAATCCTCAAAGTCCGGTAAAAGTTACCTACAATTCAGCATTAAGAAAAGAAAATCTGTGTGGCCATATAGATACTCACTGGCGGAGTTATAGATTATATGCAGCCGAGATTACCATAAATCCGGATGGTTCTTTTTGTGGTTATCCGGAAAATAGTTTTGCTTTGTATCTCCATTTCTTCAGCGGAGTAGCTGGATTTAATGCCTGGAAGGGAGAAGTGGTTAAAAAGAGAGATTGGCAAAATTTTACCCTTATCTCGGAAATTATTCAGATGATGATAAAGGCTCTTTATAAAATGCCAGCAGGTTATGATTTAAATCAAAATTTATAAATTATAAAGGTCTATAAATGTATAAGGAATAAAAGAAATATTTATAACTTTCAACAGGAGGAAATATTTATGAATAAAAAAACATTTTTCAATATAAATGGTTTGTTCCTCTTCCTTTCTATTTTTTTTATTTTAGCTGTTTCTACTATTGTTTCACTTGCCCAAATCCAAGAAAATACATGGGCGAAAATTTATGAAAGTTCAACAGATAATGTTAGAACATATGATAAGGCAACATCTATTATTAAAGCAAGTGATGGAAATTATTTAATAGCTGGATTTACAAAATTATATTTAGGAAAAAAAATAATTTCTAATCTTGCAATTCTGAAAATTGATACCTATGGAAACATAATTTGGAGCACGAAAACGATAGAAAAAGGAAATCCGGGTTTTAAAGCCGAAATTATAGCTCTCAAAGATGGAGGATATGCAGTTGTTTATGCTCAATTCCTTATAAGATTAGATAAAGATGGGAATATTTTATGGATTAAGAAATTTGGCGAAAATAGAGCATCCAAAGTTTTGGAATTTACCTCTATTCAAGAGTTGGATGATTCAGGATTTATTACCTGTGGAAGATCTCCCAATGAATATCCCACCATGGTAATGAAATTAGATGAGTTTGGGAAAATAATATGGTCAAAAAGCTATTTCGGCTTTATTTCCGAATATGCAAGAATTAGAAAATTAGATGATGGTGGATTTATATTCGGCAATGCAATTTCTGGTCTTCACTTTCCCAATATAAGTGGCAATGTAACTCAGTTAACTAAACTTGATGCAGATGGAAATATTGAGTGGGAGAAATTATATGAACCTCTTGATGGCTCTAGTAGTTGTAATCAAGGTTTTTCTACATTCTGTTTAACTAAAAACGAGGAAATTATCACTACCATTCCTGACGGAGGTCGTTATAAGGGATGCCTAATCCTTAAATTAAATTTGGATGGTGATTTAATCTGGTCTAAATTAGTGACACATCCGGTGGTAAAACCAATTACCATTAAAGATATCCGTTGTTTGGAGAATGGTGATTTAATATTAGTTGGAGGAGCTGCATCAGTTATCAACCCCGGAGGGGGAGGGGAAGCTTATAATTTAAATACCTTCGTATTAAAAATGGATCAAAATGGAAATATTCTTTGGTTAAAAACGCTTGGAAAAAGTCCAAAATTGCTTGATAGAAACCGTAATCAGGATGAGTATGCGCTTTCAGTAGTGACAAATGATACGGGAGAAATATTATATGTAGGAACATGTAGTTCTTTTTCCGGCATTCCTGATGCTTATAACTTTATTGGGGTTAAGATGAATTTAGATGGAGAAGTAAGCAATGGAAGAGATTATCTTAGGGAGGTCGATTTTAATGATAAAAGACGAATTAAGATAACATCCCCTAATGAATTAGATGTTAAAGAATTTCGGAATGAAAGCAAAGAGATAAATAATATCAATGAATATGATATGGTTGATTTTGATTTTAAAAAAGGTAGTTTTACAGAGAAGAACCTACCGAAACCTGAGCTCAAATTAGCTTTATCTGATAGAGGAAGAACGCTTACTAGTAATCTTCCAATTTTTGTAAAGGAAGATGAAGTGGGCAATACCGAAATTGACTCAGATGGTGATGGAATATGGCAAGAATGGGAAGATAAAGCAATGGATTATATAAATCCTAAATTTGAATTTGATGAAGATGAAGGGTGGTTTAATCACCCTGAGCACCATGTGGTGAATTTTGTTCGAGTATTTCCTTATACCAAGGGTGATTCTCGATATATTCTGTTTAACTATTGTGTGACTTGGAGTAAGGATTATGGGAGATCAGATGCTGGTATTCGTGACCATAATGGAGATGTAGAGAGGGTTATTATGGCTTGGGAAGTAGTTGATTTTAACCAATATGGACAAAATTTGCAATTAAAATACGTGTTTACTTCTGCTCATGGAGGTGCTAATGATCATTCAGCGGTTTGGGGTGCCTGGAATGAAAGTTGTTTTACATGTGGAATTGCTTGGAGCCCCATAGATGACGTAATGTGTGGACAATTACAATTTGAAAATAATAGATTATTATTGCAGATGTCTGAAGATAAACATGCAATTTATCCAACTGAAGACTGTTGTGAACATGTAATTCTTGTTGCTATTGTCATGGAAGATTGTGGAGGTGGAAGAGAAAATCCCTGGAGTTTTGAATGTTATAATGCTGGTGAGCCTGATACGCATCTTATTGATGATTTAGATAATCCTTCTTCATGGAAAGGGCTTTCTGAAACTAAGCGCAGAAGGTTGACCAATTTGTTTCCACTTGAAAAAGTTTGGAGTGGAAGAGAAATTAATATTAACGACTTTTTGCAAAATTATAACCTAGACAATATTTCTCCAGATGACCTTATCTCAGATAACTTTACTAATTATATTAAAGAACATTTTAACTTTACTAGTAAATTTTGTGGAGGATTAGAATATGATGCTGACTCTCCTGACCCCATTGGGGATAAACTTAAAGACTTACCAGAGATGCTTGCTAAAAAACTAAATATGGCTACTTATCAGATTAAGGTAAAGACTAGCAAATTAGGAACTTTACCTCGTGGTGAAGGAACAGATGCAAATGTCTATATCGAATTATTTGGTAGAAAATTTGATGGCAAACTACGCACCAGTGGAGAGTTGTTACTCGATAATCCACTAGTTAACAATTTCGTGAGGGGGAACACCGATACATTTACTGTCATTGGGAAAGAGATTGGAGAACTTGAGTACATCACGCTTCGACATGATAACTTTGGGCCTGGAGCAGCATGGCATTGTGACAATATCGAGGTTAAGAACCAAACCACAGATACAAAATGGACAATTCCAGTTAATATCTGGTTAGAAAAGCAAGGAGACATCAATCCCTTTATGACTTTTTATCCCCAATAATTAAAAAATATTACTAAAGAAGAGAAGCAGATTTTAAAAAATATCTGAATGATATACTAAAAATAGTCCCTTCTATTAAGATCAATAAATAAAATATGGGATAGATAATTGATACAGAGAACTATCCCCTGTATCAATTACAAGAAAAGGTCTTTATCCATTCCGGTTGGGGTGGGGGATTGGAATTCAATATTTCTCTCCATGCCTCATCAGTTAACCGGTCATCCATCGGTTGTTTGAATTCGTAATAACTAAAAACCGGTCCGACTCCCAATAAAATATGTCCTTCAGGGTGCTGGTAAGCAACAATCATGGTTTTAAGATAACCCACTCCTTCTTCTAAAACTTTTTTAGTATTTCCGTCTGTATGCACATCAGCCACTAAAACCGTTTTGTAAACGGAAGGGTCTGCATTTCCTCCGGAAATAGTTTCAATTAGGTTTTCAGAAATACTGCCAAAACTTTCGATAAAATTATATTCTCCCTCATCCAAAGGCTGATTTTCCAATTCTTTTATGGAAATTGCCTTCAATCTTTCCAAGATTTCCGCTAATCTATCCAATCCAATGCTAACATCTAATTTTTCGGATGTTTCCGGAGAAAGCAAGTTTTCTATGCCCCGATTGGTCATTTTGGTTAAAGCTAAAAGTCGGCTATAAAATTCCGGCATTGGTTCTACGTAACCTACTACCGGAGGCTGGAACATTCCTCCTTTTTCTGCCATGGTATAGCTTTGCTTAACGTATAAAATAGTATCATGTCTTAACTGAGTCCAGGAAGCTAAAGCCGTATTTAATTCTTTATCCTGCCAGAATTTAGTTTGCATAAATAAGGGGTATCCTATGCCTCCATATGCGCTTTCGCTCCATAAAGATTTTAAAACATAAAGCCAGTTTATATATAGAGTTTTATACCAGTCATAGGGAGTAAGGGCATCTATTTCTTCTTTTAATTCTAAAAATTTCTTTTCATAATCGGAATATTGGGTGTCCCCTAATTCTTCTAATATTTCCATTGCTCTTTGTGAACCCAATAAAGCCATTAAATCCAATCCTCTGGGAAATCCTTTGACTTCTCTTTCTGCCGGTGGAGGAC
>Ga0268279_1001305_pt1 | contig 14036 bp, 11 predicted proteins | sample saktaG_6_FD_190142 | JGI IMG/M metagenome (GOLD analysis project Ga0268279, IMG submission 190142) | Saline water microbial communities from Sakinaw Lake, British Columbia, Canada - sak_2010_1_5_80m | ecosystem: Environmental > Aquatic > Non-marine Saline and Alkaline > Saline ...
TTAAGAATGATAATTACAAATGGGCTACTATACAATGTTATTATTCGATGTTTCATTCAGCGAGGGCATTACTTTATGCTAGAAATTACAGAGAAAGAAGTCACCATTGTTTGATTGTGGCGATCCGGGCATTGTATGTAGAAAATAAATTACTACCTTTGCATTTAATTGAAGGATTACAGAAGGCAAAAACCTTAAGAGAAAGTGCAGATTATTATGATCAATGGTCAAAAATAGGGGTAGAGACAATTTTAAAGGTTGCCGAAGAATTTTTAGACAAAAGTACGCAATTAATAAGAGGAATAAAAGGTGATAAGTAAATAGTAACAGCTTTTTTTCTTCTCTCACATTTTTAAATTTCCCCCTTTTTCCCTCTTTTCCTGCACCCCGCATCTTGTGAAAAACTTTTCTTCCAAAAAAGAAGGACTTTTGACAAACAATACAGCATACAAATAACAATATATTTTTCTACAAAATCACAATACAGTCGTCACGCCACTGTGATATAATTATAAGAATGCTCCTTACCACCCCGGGAGGGAAAGAAGCCCTTGAAGTTAATTTGAAAGAAGAAACTGTTTGCTTGTCTTAAAAGCAGAAGAAAAAGATACGATGGTCAAAGTCATTGTGAACTTGATCAATCAAAACAATTAACCGAAAGATGAACTCAAAGAAAAATTTGTCGGATTTTCTTTTTACCTGAGAAAAGATTATATCAATGAATGTTTTGTAGCTTGTTCAATTCATCGAGAAATTGGAGAACTTATATGAATAAAGCCGTTTATAAAAGTGCAGCAAGCGAGAAAGTGATGCGCGACTTATATGATAGGCAAGTTTTAGCGTTAAATATAGAGTTTGAAGATATTTATATCGATACCAGATTTGGGAAAACTCATTTACTGAAGACAGGTCATCCAAAAGGAAAACCAATTTTACTATTTCATGGAGGAAACAGTACTACCCCATACTATTTAAGAGATTTTCTTTATCTCCGAAATGAATATTTGATATATGCACCTGACACCATGGGACATCCCGGTAAAAGTGCTCAAACTGTTTTATCTGCTAAGAATTTGGAATATGGCGAATGGGCATCTGATGTCATTGATGGATTGAGTTTTGAGCAAATGATTTGTATGGGCGGTTCTTATGGGGGTGGAGTTTTAGTAAAACTTATGTGCTTTGCTCCCCAAAAAATATCAAAAGCTATTTTGTTGGTCCCCTCAGGGATATGCAATGCTTCAACCGCAAGCATCATATTTACTATGGGAATTCCAATGATTTTATACATCATGACACAAAAAGAAAAATGGCTGAAAAGGGCTATTTTACCCATGGCAATCACTGAAAAGGAAATTGATGAAAGTACTTTGGAAATGGTAAGGTGTTCCTTCAACCATGTGTGTGTAAAAGCAGGCATGCCCAGCAATGTTAAAAAAGCAGATATGCAGAATTATACTGCTCCAACCTTGCTCATTACAGGAGAAAAGGATGTGATGTTCCCGGGAAAAAAGGTGATAGCAAGGGCAAAGACAATCATGCCAAATTTAAAAACATATTTGATGAGAGGCAGTGGGCATATGTGTATGCTGTCTTCTGAAAAATACCAGCATGTCCTAAAAATGATAGCTGATTTTTTAGCCGAGTAATAAATTTGAAATATTTTTTAATAAAGTAATAAAAATTATAAGTGGAATTAAAAACATAAATTATTAGCATTGCAAGATATTTAAAAATAAAACAGAGCGAACCTTATGAATTATAACGTTAAGGTTATAGCCTACCGATGGAAGGGAACATCTTAAACAATTCATAACGGATTTACCGCTCTGATATCTGATATAAATATATAATACTATATAAAAGTCAAGCATTTAAAAACTTAGTTCAGGTATCCCAGTGTCCCATTTTCCTCAATTGACAAAAAATTTTAGATGTCATAATATAAGATTATAAACACAAACTAAAAAAGCAAAAATCAAAAAGGCGAAGGAGGTGAAAAAATAGGAAGACCATTAACTTATGAAGAAAATCTATTTTGTATAGAAGATTGAGTTATGCCGAAGGAGATAAGTAAAATTATAATTATTTCTTTGGAGGTCTAATTATGATAAAGAAAAAAATTTGGTTAGCAGGTTTATGTTTAGTTATCCTCACTTTATTCTTATTTTCCGCAAATATTACTTTAGCACAGGAAAGATTAGCTATTTATACCACACTTGACGAACCCTTGGCTCGCGCAGTGTTAGCTGCCTTTGAAGAAGATACAGGGATTGGGGTAGATTTTGTAAGATTATCAGGCGGTGAATGTGTAGCCAGATTAATAGCGGAAAAAGAAAACCCACAAATTAGTATATGGTATGGCGGAGTTGGTTTAGATCACATCGTGGCTAAAGATAAAGGCTTAACGATGCCTTATGAATCACCTAATGCTGTGAATATACCCGATAATTTTAAAGATATAGAACATTATTGGACGGGAATATATGCTGGTCCCCTATGTTTTGCCAGTAACACTAATTTACTCACAGAGTTAGGGCTCGAAGCTCCCACTTCATGGGCAGATCTTATTAAACCGGAATACGAGGAACAAATTATGGTTGCAAATCCGGGGACCTCGGGAACAGCTTATAATGTGTTAGCTACCTTGGTTCAAATTTTAGGCGAAGACGAGGCCTTTAATTATCTTAAAGCGTTAGATAAAAATATTTTCCAATATACTCGTTCAGGATCCGCGCCAGGTAAAAGTGCCTCCTTGGGTGAGGTCGCCGTTGGTATAGGGTATGCCCACGATCAAGTAAAGCTGGTTTCACAAGGATACCCCTTGGTGATTACCTTCCCTTCTGAAGGAACCGGTTATGAAATTGCCTCTATTTCCCTTGTTAAAGGGGGACCTCAACCTGAATTGGCAAAAAAACTTTTTGATTGGGCATTAACAGAGAGAGCAGCGGAAGTATATGCGAGTGTATATGTATGTCCATTTGTAGATGTAGAGCTAAAAGAGGGGGCAATACCCATCTCGAAAGTAAAAACAATTGATCAAGACAATAAATGGGCTGGTGAGAACAAAGATAGATTAGTTGCTAAATGGACTGACGAAGTTTTTGGTCAATAGTCTTTTCTTCAAGGTGAGTGGTAAAACAATAGGGGTGTAAATTAGATTTTGCACCCCTATATGTTGAAATTGATAATCAGTTTTCATAAGAGATATAGAAATTTGTGGAGATACCATAACGGTGAATAAAATTAAGAAATATTTTTCACTTAAAATAAACGAAATAACCAGATTAACTCATGAGCCTTTTTTATTTGCAATTATTCTTTTAATAGGATTAAGTCTTATTGTATTTATACTTTATCCCCTATTTGAAGTGATAAAATTAAGTTTATTACCAGATGAACATCTGAGCTTAGATATTTATAAATATATTTTTCAACACCGATGGTTAGCTAAAATTTTTGGTAATAGCATGCTTTTGGCTACAATCGTAGCAAGTATGGGTACATTAATCGGATTTATGTTTGCCTTTGCCATAAATCGAACTGATATATCTTTTAAGCCCTTCTTTAAAACATTAGCCATGCTCCCTTTGATTTCACCTCCTTTTATGCTGGCTCTTTCGGTTATTCTCCTTTTAGGAAGAAATGGTTTGATTACCAGACACTTGTTGGGATTAACCAGGTTCAACATTTATGGTTTAAAAGGATTGGTCCTGGTACAGACCATGGGCATGTTTCCTATTGCCTATTTGGTGCTTACCGGGATTTTGCAGTCTATCAATCCTGAGTTAGAAGATAGTGCTATGAACCTGGGAGCATCCTGGAGATCGGTATTTTCCTCCGTAACGCTTCCTCTTGCTATCCCGGGTATTGCCAGTGCCTGGCTCTTAATCTTTGTTACCTCTTTAGCTGATTTTGCTAATCCTATGGTTATATCAGGTAAGTTCGATGTACTTTCTGTCCAAGCTTACCTCCAGTTTACCGGCATGTTTAATATGCCTCTTGGTTCAGGTCTGGCAATTATGCTGTTAATTCCTTCTATGGTTGCCTTCCTCCTTCAAAAATACTGGGTAGGGAGAAAATCATATATTACAGTGACTGGAAAACCTTATGCCGCAAGAGCTTTTAAGGTGGGGCGTCCGGTAAAATATTTCCTTTTATCCAGTTGCACGATAATTTCTGCGATAATTGTGCTTTTTTATATTACTGTCATTATGGGAAGTCTTTTTAAATTATGGGGGCTTGACTATTCATTAACTTTAGAACATTTTAGATACAGCTGGGATGTTGGTTTAAAAGCCTTAAAGGATACCGTTACCCTTTCGGCTTTAGCTACCCCATTTACTGGAATTTTGGGAATGATTATTGCCTTTTTAGTGGTACGAAAGCAATTTATGGGAAAGCAAGCAATGGAATTTGTATCCATGCTTTCTTTTGCTGTGCCCGGGACTGTCGTAGGGATAGGCTATATCCTTGCCTTCAATACACCTCCTTTACTTTTAACCGGTACTGGTTTAATTCTGATTCTCTGCTTTGTTTTCCGGAATATGCCAGTAGGTATCGAATCAGGCGTTGCTGCTTTAAAGCAGATTGATCCTGCCATTGAAGAGGCTGCCACTAACTTAGGGGCAGATAGTCCACATATTTTCAAAGATATTACTCTACCCTTAATTCAGCCGGCTTTTTTTGCCGGGTTATCCTATAGTTTTATAAGATGTATGACTGCGGTCAGTGCTATTATCTTTTTAGTTTCGGCTCGATGGAATCATCTGACCGTCTTAATATTATCTGAGACCGAAATTATGCGTTTAGGTCCAGCCTGTGTACTGTGCACTGTATTAATTGTGGTCGTTTTATTTGCTGTTTCTTTAATGCGAAAATTTACCGAGAGAGCACCGGTACGTGCCTTAGGTTAATAAATATTGCCATACTGGGAGGAGAGATAAGTGAATAAAGAAGTAAAAATAAGTAAAAAAAGTATTGCCTTAAAAAATCTGACCAAAACATTTAAGGGAACCTCCGGAGAAAAAGAGGTCATTGCCGTAGATAATGTTTCCTTGAAGGTTAAACCGGGAGAGCTGTTAACCTTGTTAGGTCCCTCTGGCTGTGGAAAAACTACCGTCCTTAGAATGATTGCTGGTCTTGAAATCCCTACTTCGGGAGAAATATATTTAGAGAATAAGATGATTAACAATTTGCCGGCAAATAAAAGAGATACAGCAATGGTCTTTCAAAGTTATGGATTATTCCCTCATATGACTATAGCTCAAAATATTGCCTATGGCTGGAGATATCGAGAGATAAAAAAAGCCGAACTTAAGAAAAAAGTTAATGATATTATAAAATTAATAGGATTAGAAGGACTGGGGAACAGGGCTCCGGGCAATTTATCCGGGGGTCAACAGCAAAGAGTTGCCCTGGCCAGGGCTTTAGTTATAGAACCCTCAGTTCTACTCTGTGATGAACCTCTGTCAAATTTAGACGCAAAACTCAGGGTTCAGATGCGTACTGAGATTCGCCGACTCCAGCGTAGTCTATCCATTACGACTATTTATGTAACCCATGATCAAACTGAGGCCATGAGCATATCTGATAGGATAGTGATCATGAATAAAGGAAAAATAGACCAAATAGGAACACCTTTTGAAATCTATAATTATCCCCGAACTGAATTTGTGGCTGATTTCATCGGGTCCATTAACTTTATAGAAGGTAAAGTGGAGAAGGTATCCGATTCAACAGTCACGGTTAATATTTTTAACACAAAGTTTGAGATACTCTACAAAGAAGCAAAGATGGAACCCGGGGCTGAAGTGCTGGTTATTGCCCGGCCGGAAACCATTAAAATTTTCCCGGAAGCGGAAGCTCATTTTTCTGGGGTGATAGACCGGGCTACCTACTTAGGTCCTATCGTAGAATATGATATTGATATGGAAGAAGGAACGAGTATCTCTGTAGTGGATTATAACCCAATGCGAAAGAAGATCCATCAAGAAGGAGAAAAAATTGGAGTAAAATTATCGCCGGAACATTTATATATATTACCAAAAACTTCTAGTTAAACAATCATCTCTCTCTATACACTTTGGGGACATTCTTCTTTTGTATTCCCACTCCCCTTTATGTCATTCCCACTCCCCCGTATGTCATTCCCGCCCCCTCTCTGTCATTCCCGCGAAAGCGGGAATCCATCCATCCCTTTTATGTCATTGCAAGATCTGACCCCAAATCTTCAAATCTTTTATTTTTATTCTTTATTTTGACATTGCTGATTACTGTGATAAAATATCAATGTAAAAAAGAGTACGGTAAGTTATTTAGGAGATAACCTATGAAACCTAAAAATACATATAATATTTTAGGGCCGATAGAGACGAATATTGTGGCTCGTTTGACCTATGAAAAAAAAGCTATTGTTACGGCGAAAGAAATGGATCAAATGTTTACTCTTTCACCGGAGGATAGAAAACAAATTGTTTTTAGGCTAAAAAAGAAAAAAATACTCACACCAATAAAACCAGGTGTATATGTTTTTTCCCCTCTTGAAGCAGGCCCCGAAGGAATGGGTATAGATGAGTTGCTTATCCCGCCGCTCTTCTTTCCGAAGAAAAACTACTATGTCGGATATTCCACTATGTATAATTATTACGGATTTACCGAGCAGCTTTTTCAAACCGTGTATGTTCTAAATACCACCAAGCGAATGGAAAGTATAATTTGCGGTTTATCTTATAAATTTATAAAGATATTGGAAAATCGTATGTACGGGATAGAAAAAATAAAAGTAAAAGATGAAGAAGTAAACATCAGCTCAAAAGAGAGAACGCTCATAGATCTTATTTATTTTAATAAACCTGTTGGAGGCATTATAGGCGCTTCCAAGATATTTAAAGAAATTGTAAACAATAATAAATGTGATACGAAAAAGCTGGTTGAATATGCGGCTTGCTTTCCCCATATTAAAACCAGAAAGCGTATCGGCTTGATACTTGATGATGCCGGAATTTCTGAAAATATTTTGAAGCCTCTCCTAAAAAGTATAGAAAAGACATCTATCGGTTCTCTTAGCGGTTCGCGTAAAGGCACCCTTAATAAAAAATGGAGAATTATAATCAATGATTCACGAAAATAAAGATGAATTTATCAAAGCATTAGGAAGAGCATCAAAGAAAAAAGGTTTTCTGTTACCCCTCATTGAAAAAGATTATTATTTAACCTTGATTCTCTCGCGAATACATAAGCTTTCCGAAAATCTTGTTTTTAAAGGAGGAACTTGTCTTAATAAGGTTTACTATGTGTATTATCGTTTAAGTGAGGATCTTGATTTTAGTATGATATTACCACAATATGAAGCTACGCGCGGTCAAAGACGTAAGTGTATCCAGCCGGTTAAAGATAAAATTGAAAAATTCATTAAACAGTTTGGCATGAGATTAGACGATGCTGGTAATCCCGGACGCAATGAGTCTAAGCAGTATGTATTTTACTTTGTGTACCAATCAGCACTGCGCGAGGCTGAAGCAAAAATTAAATTAGAGATTGGGCTTAGATTTAATCCGCTTGACACGATAAAAAAACGTCCAGTACAGCACGTTTTTCTGCATCCATTTACCGGTGATCCACTTTTTGATGGTGGACAAATTGCCTGCTTATCTTTAAATGAACTTATAGCGGAAAAATTACGTGCAGGTGCGACAAGAAAAATTATAGCTCCTCGGGATTTCTATGATATCGACTTTGTTCTGCGTAATAAGTTCGATTTAACCAATAAAGAAGTAATAACCATGTTTAAAAAGAAACTTCAAGAGGATGACGCTGATACAGATTTAGGTAAATATAAGAAGAACCTTGGCAGGTCAGATGAAGAAATTAAGGATATGAATTCACGTATTGAAACAGAGTTATTTGATGTTTTGGCACCTGAAGAGCGTAAGAATTTTGATTTGAGCACAGCCCTCAAAAGAATTAACAAGGCTATGGAAGCGATAGGATAATAATAAATAAGGACAGGACTTATTTTAAAATTTCTGTCATTGCGAGATTTCGAAGAAAGCGCGGCCATCTCTATCTGAAAACTTTTTATCTAAAAAGAAGGACTTTTAAAACTTATGTCGAATATAAAAGAGGTGATTATAACCCATTAAAACAAACATCTCGCTTATCTACAAGAGATGGATTGATTTATTATGCCCGTAAAAATGTAGGGGCACGATGCATCGTGCCCATATTAAATTATGCAAAATGGGGGATAGACTTCTTTTGTCGTCCCGCATTTAATGCCAGGCAAAAAGTAAAGCCTGTCCCCCTGAATCTTAACTTATATCTGTTAATTAAAAAGAGCACATTATTAATGCACTATTTAAAAAGAAATACTAAATATAGCATTCTTGCATTTTTCATCCTCATCCTTTCTATAACTATATCTATTTCCACTCTTGCCAAAACCGAAGTCTACTTCTCCCTATCCGATAATCCTCAAAAAGAAATCATTAAAAATATCAATCAGGCCGAAGCCTTTATTAACATAGCCATGTATATCTTTACCGATAGAGAAATAGCCCTTCCCCTCATAAAAGCCCAGGAACGAGGCGTAAAGGTAAGACTCTATCTGGATAAAGACCAGGTTGATTACCAATACAGCCAATCCCGTTTCCTGGTGCAGAAAGGGATTAAAACAAGAATCAGCTCCAACAATTATATTATGCACCACAAATTTGCCATCATCGATAACCGCCTACTACTCACCGGCTCTTATAACTGGACCTTTTCCGCCAACAACAGAAATGACGAGAATCTCCTGATAATAGATGATCCGGAAATCATTACCCGATACCAAAACCAATTTGAAAAACTCTGGTCCAATAAATACAGCCCGGAGAGAACTCGGCAGTTATATCAAATAGTAAATGTTGATTTTCCACTTCCACTCATGAATTCATCAGATTTAGAAACACAAATCCAGATAATTGAAAATATCACTCCGAAAGAAGCTTATATCTTAATACAAGAGAACAAAGATAATCCTAATTTTGTCGTTCTTGATGTACGCACTCCTGAAGAATTTTCAGCCGGGCATTTAGACAATGCTGTCAATTTAGGTTATTATTCTAACACTTTTAGGAATGACCTTGACAAATTAGATAAAAACAAAACATATCTTATTTATTGCCGGTCCGGACGTCGTAGTGAAAATGCTTTAAATATAATGAAAGAGCTCGATTTTAGAGAAGCCTATAATATGTTGGGTGGAATTAATAATTGGAAAGCGAAAGGATTTGCAACTACAAAGTAGGGATGGAGGAATTGCGATCTAATTAAATATTAGATGTTACCCGGGTTAACAAAATAGAAGATGAAAGGATGAATAATAGCAATATGGAATTAAAACAAATTACCGAAAATACCTTCTACATCCCCGGTCCAACCAATATCGGTATCTATCTGGAAGGAAATCAAGCTGTTTTAATTGATAGCGGTAATGACGAAACAGCCGGACGGAAAATAAATCGCCTTTTAGAAAAGCAAGGATGGAATTTAAGGACCATCATTAACACTCATTGTTTGTTCTAACTTTAATTACTATTTCTGCTCATCTTAGCTATCTGTTTGACCAAAATATTATCCATCCGATTTTTAAAAACGGAAAGATGTTATGGCAAAAGTTTTAATTTATAAGGTAAAAAAAATTACATCTAAAAAAGAAGGACTTCCCTAATCCATTGTCGAATATATATAAGAGCGGATTAAGTCAGGAAGGATTGAAGCGTAATAAATAATTGTCAACTATTATATTTTGGTGGTGAGTAAATTATGAATATTTATACATCTTTACAAATATTTACATTTCTAATCTATTTTTACTTAATAATTGTTATATTGATTAAAGATTCAAAATCCTGGCTTAACAGGAGCTGTGCTGCTTTTTCTGCTTGTCTTTCTCTATGGAGTTTTACAAATATTTTTATTTATAATCTTATTTCTTTAAAAAGTACTGCTATATTATCCGATAATATCGGCTCAATAGGCTGGTTTAGTTTCGCTAGTATTTTTCTATGGTTTTCTCTTCTTTTTACAGAAAAGAAAAAAATATTAAAAACAAAAATAATTTATCCCCTTCTCTTTATTCTGCCTTTATTATTTATCTATAAACAATGGACAGGCTTTTTTATAACAGACTATGTTCAACGACCCTGGGGGTGGGAAGCCCTTTGGACAAGCTCAACCTGGTTGTATTTTTTTTATGTCTATTATCTTTCATTTACGGTAACAGGACTTTATCTAATTTTCGATTTCAAGAGAAAGACAAGAGACACGATTAAGAAAAAACAAGCAGGTATAATTTTTGTTGCCACCTTGATTCCTCTTATTCTTGGCACCATAACCGATGCAATAATCCCGGAATTAAATATCATTGCAATACCTGTCATGGCAAATGTGATTTCGCTCATCTGGGCTGGTGGTTTGATTTACGCCGTCGTTAAATATAAACTTATGGTCATTACGCCAACTACAGCAGCTAATAACATCGTTTCTACCATAGCTGATTCCTTAATTTTATTGGACAGAGAAGGGAATATAGCTACTGTAAATAAAGCGACATTGGATTTATCAGGATACGGAAAAGATGAACTAACAGGAAAATCAATTGAGATATTTTTTAGAGAAAAAGATTTCAAAAACAGCTTGCTGGATAAAGCCATTCAGAAAGAAGCTATCAAAAATTACGAGCTTAATTTTAAAGCAAAAACAGGGGATAATATTCCGGTCATTTTTTCAAGTTCTGTCATGATGGACGGGGCAGGAGGCATGGCTGGCATTGTTTGTATATTCAAGGACATCACCAGGCGTAAACAAGCAGAGGAAAATGTGAAAAATGCAAAAGACGAACTGCAAATGATTATGGACTCTGTCCCTGCTATAATTTTATATAAAGATACAGAAAGTAGGATTGTCCGGGCAAACAAGGCTTTAGCTGATTCGTTAAAGGTGCCTGTAAAAGATATAGTAGGCAAGACTATGGAAGAGCTTTTTCCCAAGGAACAGGCTGAGAAGATGAGAAAAGATGATAAGGAAGTTATTATTTTCGGAAAACTAAAAAGGGATATCATCCAACCTTACGATACACCCGAGGGAACAAGATGGGCAATTACCGACAAAATACCTCACAAAGATAAAGAAGGCAAAATTACTGGTATCGTTAGTCTGTCTAAAGATATCACTGTCCAGAAAAAGTCAGAAGAAAAACTCCAGCAAAGCTACCAGAAACTCAAAAAGACCATGGATGCAACCATTGAGACCGTGTCCAAGATATTAGAGGTCAAAGATCCCTATACTGCAGGGCACCAACAAAGGGTTTCTCAACTGGCCACCGCCATAGCTAAAGAGCTACACCTTTCTCAAGAGAAGATTGAAGGGATAAGGATTGCCTCTTTAATTCATGATATCGGAAAGATCGGTTTACCCACTGAAATCTTAAATAAACCCAGTAAATTATCAGATATAGAATTTAGCCTAATCAAAGAACATTCCCAAATAGGGTATGATATCTTAAAATCTATAGATTTTTCCTACCCTATAGCTCAAATAGTCCTTCAACATCATGAAAAACTAAACGGTTTAGGATATCCTAATAATTTAAAGCGTGATGAAATTTTTCCGGAAGCCAAAATCATCTGTGTGGCAGATGTGATAGAGGCGATGTCTTCTCACCGTCCATACCGCCCGGCATTGGGTATAGATGTTGCTATGGAAGAAATAATCCAAAATAGAGGTATCCTCTATGAACCGGAAGTGGTAAATATCTGTATTAAGCTCTTTAAAGAAAAAGGATTTAAATTTGAATAGATGATATGTGTGTCAAGGGGACGGTTCTCCGAAACCTCTCCCTGAGAATGCCTATTTATTTTATGACATTGTTCTGATATTTAAAATCTTTTTGCAATTTAATCAGTGTTTGTTTATTATATATAAAAAGGAATGTATTAAAAGCCACATTTGGAACAGAATATTTCTGATGTCTTTAAAAAGATTTTCAAGAATTATTTGAAAAAGAAGGGCAATACAAAAATGGATAGACAGAATCATATACAGAACCTTAAAGTTCCCTTTTTATTATTAGGATTATCAATCATGCTATCTGCTTTAATATTTGGGTACTTTTTTTATCAAAGCAGGATAAGCCGGGATTATGTACAGGTTGTCGGCGCAGCAACTGAGCGTTTTGAGTCTGATATTGTCAAATGGAATATTACTTTTGAAGAGAACACAGGTCTAGAGAACATAGGCGATGGCTATCGTAAAATTAAGGATAAAAGAAGCCGATTGATGAAGATCTTAAGCAGTCAGGGAATTCCCCAAGAAGGAATCAATATCAACCCTATTAACACACAGAAACGATGGGAAAATGGAAAAATAATTGGTTATACACTTCAACAATCGCTTTTTGTCATTTCAGAAGTTATCGAAAAGGTAGAAAATCTAGCACTAAATCCTGACGAGCTGCTGGAAAATGGTATCTTTTTTCAAGTATCATCTTTAGAATTTTTTTATTCTAAAATTGATTTGTTAAAAAAAGATTTGCTGGCCATGGCCACTAAAAATGCCCGGGAACGAGCCGAAAAAATATTACAGGAGAGCAATTATATTCCGGGACGGATGATTTCAGCTAAAGCAGGTGTTTTTCAAATAATCGAACCATATTCAACTGAGGTTCAAAATTACGGAATGTATAACACTTCTTCCCGGAAGAAAGATATTAAAGTTACCGTCCATGCTCAATTTTTAATTCAATAAACCTGCTTAAAAATATCAATCCTATGTAACAAAGTATTTGTGCTTCATTTCGCTATATGTCAAGGGGACAGTTCGGTGTCAGTCTAACGCTTCCACTGACAATATAATGCCAAAGGAGTGAACCAACATAAAGAGATAGTCAAGAGCTCAGATATACCAGACAATATCCTCAACATATTTATGAATGAAATGATAAACATCTTTTATTTCCGGATATTCTTCAATGGCCTTTAGATAATGGCTGAACCACAAGACCAAAAACCAACATTGGATAACTTTTTTTATAAAAAAGCAGGATTTTTAAAACTTAACAACCATGGGGGACATTCTTCCTTTGTATTCCCACATTTATGCTTGGCGAAAAGTAAAGTGTGTCTCCCTTATGATATTATTATTCCAAAAAAGAAGGACTTTTTAAACTTATGTCGAATATAAAGAATCATGGGGGACATTCTTCTTTTATACTCCCGCAATTAATGCATGGCAAAAAGCAAAGCCTGTCCCCCTGAATCTTAACTTATATCTATTAATTAAAAAGAGCACATTATAAATGCAATATTTAAAAAGAAATACTAAATATAGTATTCTCGCATTTCTCGTAATTGTTCTTTCTATAATTATATCTATTTCCACCCTGGCAAAAACCGAAGTCTACTTCTCCCTATCCGACAATCCCCAAAAAGAAATCATTAAAAATATCAACCATGCCCAGGCCTTTATCAATATAGCGATGTATGTCTTTCCTCCTCCTCCTCAGAAAATAATCGCCTTATAAGAGATTTGATAACTTCAACTACCGGAGCTCACCAACTTAAATCGGAAGGAATGGGAGGAACAGGAAATAATAATCACCGCTCAGTAAACTGTAGTACATTGTACAAAATAAAAGATCATGATATTTTTTCTAAGTTTATATAAATTCAATTATTGATTTTACTAAAAACAAGTATTTTTTATTGCATAATTAATCTCAATGTGATACATTAAAGTGGACAAACGAAGGGAGTATTATGTAAAAAAATGAGAAGAATTGATTTACTAAATCCTTTAGCCAAACAAGGGAATACTTTTACTTTTATCGATGCCTTAAAAATAAGTAATCTATCTACAGAAAGCTTACAAAAGGTATTATATAGATTACAGCAAAGTGGTGCAATTGAGCGGATAGAAAAAGGAAAATACCTAATTATTCCTCTTGGGGCCGAAAAAGGAAAATATACTTTACATGAATTTGTCATCGGTTC
>Ga0268279_1001306_pt1 | contig 14033 bp, 20 predicted proteins | sample saktaG_6_FD_190142 | JGI IMG/M metagenome (GOLD analysis project Ga0268279, IMG submission 190142) | Saline water microbial communities from Sakinaw Lake, British Columbia, Canada - sak_2010_1_5_80m | ecosystem: Environmental > Aquatic > Non-marine Saline and Alkaline > Saline ...
CAACCTTGTCTCCAAGAGAAATCTTCAAACCCTCCAAGAAATTAACCCAGGGAACAATAGCTCTGATATCATCAGAGTTAGTGCGCTCCCCGAAAAAAAATCTGCCACAATCATCCCAACGAGAATGAATAATTTCAACTACTTGATCCGCCGACCTAGGTTGGCTTCCAGGTGAATGCTCCTTTAGAGCCATAAAAAAAGAATGTAGATTAGAGAAATAAATGTCACCGGTGATACGGCCTGCCTTCGATTATCTGCACGGCCCGGTAGATTTGTTTGAGGGGAGTTAGGTGGGCTTGGTCGAGTATGTACAATACCATATATTTACCCCTACATTTTTTATTGATTTATATATTTGTAGGGGTAAATGTTTTTCATGGTATTCTTCAAAGACAAGACAATTCATGGCAGGAAGTACCGTTATTTGACGAAGTCCATCCGCTTACCTGACGGGAGAGTAAAAACCATCCAAAAACACGTAAAGGACAAGAACCTTTCGGTGGCAGAGGCCTTTAAGAAGCATTCAGACTATTTTGTTGCGAAAGAAAAAGAGTTTAATGGCGATTATGCCCTCGAAAGATACAATAGCGACGCTGTTTTCACAAAAGCACATTTGGTAAGGATTGAATGCATTAAAGTCGACTACCAGCACACAGTGAAAAACTTCAGCCGCGAACAATACAGGGACGTCTTCGACAGGTTTATCGCAAACTTCACATACGAATCCAACGCCATCGAAGGCAACAGCCTAACACTCAAGGACGTATCCATCGTGATGTTCGAGGACAAGAGCATAGAAGGAAAAGACTTGAGGGAGATTTATGAGACAAAAAACTCCAGGAAGGTCATGAATTTGATGCTGAAAAACAAATTTAGGATAAACGAGAAGGATATCATAGGGATGTATAGGATTCTTATGAAAGACATAGACAGTCGGACCGGGTACAAGAAGTATCCAAACTACATTGTCGGAAGCCGAGTCAAGTTGACTTCGCCAGAGGATGTCGAGGAGGAGATGGAGGAACTAATCAAGTGGTATGAAAAAACAAGCGGATACGCTAACCCACTGAAGGTTGCAGCCTTATTCCACGGTAGATTTCAACGGATACACCCGTTTGCGGACGGAAACGGAAGGGTCGGCAGGTTTCTTGCAAACACCATATTGATGCAAAACAAATACCCGCCACTGATAATCCGTAAAAGCCAAAGACGATCCTACATCAAAAGCCTTGAAGACTTCCATAGAGGATACACAACAAACCTAGAGAGATTCTTCCTCGACAAATACAAGAAAACCTATAACAAATTCTTCAAAGTATATCTAAAATACGTGAATAAGTAAAAAAAACAGCTTATCTATGATACGGCCGTCCCTCGTTTATCTGCACGGCCCGGTAAATCTGTTCGAGCAGGATTAGCCGGGCCATCTCGTGGGTGAAAGTCATTTTAGAAAGTGAGGTTACTTCATTAGCACGTTTTATGACTTTCTCGTCCAATCCGTCAGGGCCGCCGATTATGAAGACGAAATTCTTTTCAACGTCAGAAAGCATAAAGGCGAATTCGGTTGAGGATGTAGAACTTCCTTTTTCACTCAAAGCAATAACATAGTCTTCCTCCTTGATCTTCGATAGGATTATCGCCCCTTCTTTTTCAGGATTTGAGTCGGCGACTTCCACGATTTTTAGTCGCGAAGTCTTAAGCCGGGTCAAGTAGTGGGAAATCCCACCTTTGATGAACCCCTCCTTCACTTTTCCAACGCAAATCAACTTCACTTTCATCTTACGATATTTAAGTCAAGCTCCCGCCCATAGTCTAAGGCTTCCCGAAACTCGTTGGTCGAAAGCCGAGTATTAATTTCAGGGTAATCGCAGGCTTTATATTCGGGACGGTACTGTTCCATAATGTTCACTCGCACGTTCTCGAGGTTTTTAGAAATCCATTCGAGAATCGGTTTAGTGCAGCAGTCGACGTGGTTTGGGAGGACGAGGTGGCGGATGATGACTTCAACCTGCCTTCGAGCTTCCAAGTGATTTCTCGTGATAATCTTCCAATAGTCTTTAGCCTGCGAGTATTTGACCGCGCACTCGTCGCAGCCGTACTTGAAGTCCGTAAGATACAAGTCAATGACTCCATCCAAAAGACTCATCGACTCTTCAGTCAAATACAAGTTGCTGTTCCACACTTGAGGAATATTTTTTTCGACGTAGGCTAAGACTTCAAGTATGAACGGAAGGTTCGGAGTGGGATCCCCGCCCACCCAGTTGACGTTCCGCGCCGAAATATTGTTTATCATGCTTGCTAGAGTCTCAGCGTGCAACTCGACTCCTCCCCGAGGATTCTGACTGATAGCCCAGTTCTGACAAAATACACAGGGAAACGTACACCCTGAGAAAAAAATAGTATACGACGGGATGATCTCAGCCTCCTCACCTAAATGCAGAAACTTCGAGGAAATCCGCGGCTCAAGGACGCCACAAAAACCCCGCTCGGAAGCTGTCCGGTCAACACCACAGCGGCGTTCGCAAAGCATGCAAGAAGAAAGGAATGATTTTGCTTTGAAAACCTTATCCTCAAGATTGTCACACTCCAGAAACCTTGCCTTACGCCCCCCACCCAAAATCTTAAAGTATTCAGGCAAAGCCTCTCGCGCGCCGTCCACAACCTTTATTTTAGGATTACAGACAAAATATTAACTCAATCAACAATGAAAACCCAGAGGAGAGTTCAGGAAGGATTGCTCGCAGGATGGTGTGAAAAGGATTTCAAGGTTGATAAATCTTCCCAGAGGAGGATACTCGGGAAAATCCTTTCGGGTTGGCGAACACACCACAGTAAAATCGGGGTGAAAATCAAGGAGATATCCAAGGGCCAGAACCCGAAAATCCTCTCACTCTGCTGCTCGGACTCTCGATTGGACTTAAGCGTCATTTTCGGCCAACTTGGACAGGGGAGTATTTTCCAGGTTAGAAACGTGGGAGGGCTTTTCACTGAAGACGCGATCCCGGCCTTCGTCTACGCATTAAATCATCTTAAACCTGAAGTCGTGGCCATAGTACACCACACGAAGTGTGGCGGATACTCGACACTATTTACTGAAGAATGTGTGGAGGAAGAAATTCAATACTACATGCTTGAAAACGGGGGAGGCCTTGCGAAACTTCGAGTAGAAGAATACTTGAAGGGAAAGAAAAAGAAATTAACAAAAGATGCCTATCAGACTCTCGTAATCGAGGAAGGCGCGCGCATCCAAGTCGACAGGATGCTCTATTTTCTGAAAGTATACTACCCGAAAGTCCACAAGAAAATCACATGCGGCGGCATACTGCTCCTACCCATAATCTACGACTTAAAAACCGACGAAATCTACATCATACCAGAATCCCTCAAATCAAAAGAGAAAAAGTTTTTAAATAGATAAAACCCGCATAATAACTCTATCTTTTTATAAAGTTTGCTGGGGTGGCCAAGCCCGGTTAGGCGTTCGGCTGCAGACCGAAGAACGGGAGTTCAAATCTCCCTCCCAGCTAACCTTTTTCTTTCTTTTCCGAAAAGAAAGAAAAACGTTAACGAAAAAGAAAGAAAATTTTGATCAAACTTTTTTTAAAAGTTTGCGGGATTTCAAATCCGCCTCCCAGCTAACCTTTTTCTTTCTTTGAAAAAAAAGAAGGAAAGCATTAACGGAAAGAAAAATAATTCTAATAATATTCCTCCCAGCCAACCCTCTCTTTATTCTCATTGTATTAACTTATTTTTTTTTTATTTTTATAGTTTTCTTCAGTTATTGTATTTTGAGGTGACTTTGTATGGATGAAGTAGTTGATGGAAAGTATGTTTGTCTTGTGTGTAGTTACGTTTATGACCCTGCGGTAGGCGACGCTGAGACTGAGGTTGCGCCGGGAACTGCGTTTGAGGATTTGCCGGATAATTGGTTGTGTCCTCTGTGCAAGGTGGGTAAAGACCAGTTCGAAAAAGTTGAGTAATCCAGTTAGATCATATTTTGATGTAACCTAGCTTCCATAGGATTGTGAGTTTCAACGAGAGAAACAAAGGCTTTGCGAGAATTATGTTTAAGCCAAGGAGGTGGAGGTTTTTTATCCTAAATGATGGTTTCATTCTTGATAATTAATACACTATTATAGTAGGTGACACATTATCTTTAAAATCTAAGATGGAGTCAATTGAAGTAATCGGAATCGTGACGAGCGTGTTTGTGATTTTAATCGAAGTCGTAATCCTTTACGGCCTTTTCCGGCATTCGAAGCTTTTGAACCGGCTTTTAAAAACCCAGGACGAACACACCAAGAAGATGGAAGACCACATAAAAGAGTTGGATGACAGCATGGAAAACGTCTTGAAAAACGTTGAGGGCGTGTACAAGAGGGTGTGTCAGCCAGACGAAGACGCTTAAACCTTACCCCCCATCTCCGCCCACAGCCTGCGAAGCTCCTCAATCCTCCTTTTCTCTTCCTCAACGTGCTTGTGGCTGAAATCCACTTTCACTTTCTTGTCCTCGCTCAAACGAAAAATCTCGTCCCCGTATTTCTCGGGATTCAATTCTTTTAGAATTTCCAGATACTCGACTAGGAAATCTTTTTTAACTCCCTCGCACCTCCGGGCGATATTCCAGTCGGTAGAACCGCTTAAAACTGCTTTTTCCAGCGCTATCAAGTCTTCAATGTATTCTTCAATCTTAGATGTTAAAAGCATTCCCTTGATCTTACCCCGGACGTAATCCGTCTTTATCCCCCTAATATCGTCAGGTTTCATTTTTAAGATTATTGTTACTATTTTATTCAACAGATATTTTAATCAAAGATGAGCTCGAATAGACAAAACATAATCCATCTGACCTGCATAATCATAATTCTATCGATTAGCAATTTCGCCAGCGCGCAGATGCTCGACTTGGATGGTTTCAGGCAGGAGTTCAAGCTGCAGTTTGAAGTGCCTCTCGACGACTCAGGGAATATCACAGTCCAACCCATACTCTACATAGTCTATGGCTCAGACATGGATTTGGTGGAACGCAGCATCATGGACATGTTCCAGACTGGAATGCTGGGGACTACGGCCGAAGCTTACGTCGAGTCCGGAGGCGACTTAGACGTGGAAGTCTCGGAAATAGAGGCCATATACCTTGACGACAGCCCGGAATCGTTCAAACAGATCCTCCTAAGGCCCGGCGCAGCCTTCCTACTGGGGGGACCAGGCCACAACAACCTGAGCGGGCTATTCATAGGCAACGCCTCGGAAACCGAGGTGGAGAGCATCTATTTCGGGCAAATCAACCTTACTAAGGGGAGCACTGAAGACATGGGTTTTTCGGTTTTCGCCCACCCGCGCAGCAGAAACAAGCTTGTGCACGAGTCCGCGAAGAATTCGCCTTTGAAAAGATTCTTCCCGGAAGAGTACGTCCCGATCGTTGCGATGGCTTCGGGAGTGGGATTGATGTGGCTTATAAGCCTGCTTCAGACCGTGTTCGAGTTCATGGCACTCCACTTTGGAAGGCGGAAAAGGAAGGTCAGGGAATTCCACAGGATGTGGGGCCCAATAAAAATCGACGAATTGTTGGCCGTACTCGGCGCCTCCTTCGTCCTGGGACTGTCCATAACCTTCACGTTCTTCGGAATCACTACAGTATTTTTCACGAAACTCCTCCAAAACTGGGCGCTCTGCCTCTTCGCCGCACTCTCACACGAAGTCTCACACAGGATGGTCGGGAAACTCTGCAACATACACATCGAATACCACTTCTGGTGGGGGGGCTCTGCGATAACACTAATCACAGGCTACTTCGGCCACCCTTTTTCAATACAAGGATTCCTCATGGAGAAAGTGGATGGCCCAATCGCGAAATGGAAGTACGGCCTCACAAAACTCGCAGCTCCAGCATTCTCATTCATAATAATGATGACCTTCGCCTACCTAAACTACAAAAACCCCAAAGAAGTCTACCAACTAATCACAGTCACCTCAAGCTTGTGGGCTGCCGCAGAAATCATGCCCTTCACCCACCTCGACGGAAAAGACGTAAGAGCCTGGAACCACACAATATGGTTCGTAAGCTTCATGACCATAATGGCCGGATACATGATAGTAAACTTCTTACTGTAAAAAAGAGTCACACTTCCACTGATATTTCGTTGCCGCTTCAGCCAATCATGCATTGTGTAAACAAGGGTTTAATTTATCGTCGAAGTCATCGACGACGTTGTTGAATGAATATAGAGATGCCAGTAGGTTCCGAAGGCTTCGTTACCTTGAAAGTCGAATGCTCCCGGAATCCAGACTATTGAATTTCCCCCGGAATCATAGTCCACCCCAAAATAAACGAAGAGACTGTAAACCCCTGAAATCCCGCTCGTATTCCACAACACATAGGATAAACTCCCGTTTCGATTGTCAGATATGCTGACGTTCACAATACCGTTGTCGTCTGACGCATTGAAATCGAATTGGATGAAGCCGTTTTCGTCCGTCGTCACCGTTAAATGATTAGAAGGCTTAGAATTGACCACTTGAGGAGGTTGAGTGGTTGTGGAAGTCCAACTAGAAACCGTTGTGGTAGAAGTCGTGATTTGGGGGGGGAATGCTGTCCTGAAATGATAAGAGGAATTGAAAAAAGATTCCAACCTGATTCAAAAACGTTTTCATACTCATTCAGCGACGAGGAAAACCCAGCACTAGACTGAATCATAAATCCAAAAACAACCAGTATTAGAACCCTAACCGATCCCCTCATTAATAAAATATGAGGTATGACACATTTAAATATTCATTTTTTCAAAGGCAGTCTCCGTCTTTGCACCCGTTCATACACTCTTTGGTGGGTTTGGGCTCGCTTTGAAGCGACGCGCCGACGAAAGCTTCCTTGGTCAGGCAGTACGCGTTGGCTTCCCCAGGGTTCTTGCAGAGCGGGTTATAAGACTTCATGTAGACGTCTCCGCGGTAGCAGACTTTCTCTTCCCTTCTTAAACCGCAGTCACTGTTTACGGTGCAGCGTATGACGAGCATCGTCATTGAGGATGAGGATGTAGTTGTAAGAGAAGTAGTGGTGATTGTTTGAGTCGTCGTGGACAAAGTTGTTGCTGAAACAGTTGTTGTGACAGTGATTGTTGTAGTCTTCGCCCTATCGTCTTTATCGCAAATGCTGTTTGAATTCCTGTCCAAACAGCAGTCCTCTCCCACCCGGATATACGGTGGATTACAGACTACCTCCTCGATAGTGGGATCACCGCCATCCCGAACAAGTTTTTTAGAAAAAGGATTATTCGATCTAAAATACCGCCTGAGTCACCTTCAGCGGAAGCTACAACCGAGAGGAAAAGTAACAAACAACCTAATACAAAAAATTTCTTCGATTTCATACAAATTAACTTTGAAAGTAATCTTATAAACCTTGAATTATTTAAATATGTTGAACCTAATTTAAAAGACTTTAAAATGGAAAAGACTATTGAGAATCTGGCCAAAGCCTTTGTAGGTGAGAGCCAGGCGAGGAACCGATACACGATTTACGCAAAAACCGCGAAAAAAGAAGGTTATGAACAGTTGTCTGAGATTTTTCTTTTGACGGCTGATAATGAGCACGAGCATGCGAAGTGGCTTCTAAGGCTTATCAACGGGCTTAAGGGTGATGAGGCATCAGATATTGTTGTTGAAGCGGATGTTCCGACTACCGTTGGCACTACTGTGGAGAATCTTAAGGCTGCGATTGCGGGTGAGAATTTTGAGTTCACTAGCATGTACCCAGAGTTTGCGAGGGTTGCAGAGGAAGAGGGTTTGGCAGAGATTGCCGCTCGTCTTAAGGCGATCGCCAAGGCCGAAGCACATCATGAGGGAAGATACAAGGAAATCCTAGCGCAGATTGAAGGGGGCACTGTTTTTAAGAAGGATGAACCGGTTACATGGGTTTGCAGGAAATGTGGTTTCACTCATGAGGGAAATGCCCCTCCAGGTAAGTGTCCTTCCTGCGATCACCCGGAAAGCTACTTCGAAGTCTTTTGCGAGAAATACTGATTTTTAAGGTCACTGTACGGAAACTGTACGTATTTTAAAGAAGTAATATACATTAGAATACGAAAGATGGTAACTGATGATCTTGAGAAAGAAATCATTGAATACATTAACAGCCATAGACTGTGCACGATAGCTTTGTCTCGGAGTAATGTGCCAAGCGCTCACACTGTATATTACATAAATGATGGATTGGAATTATTTTTTGAGGCTGACCCTATAACTGATAAAGTCAAGACTATTCAGGTTAATCCAAAGATTGCCTTAACGATTGATGAAGACTACGACGACTTCGGGAGAATCAAGGGGATCCAGTTAGTTGGTAGGGCTGTGATGGTGCCCAAGGACCATGAAGATGAATTAAGGCACAAACACGCCGATAGATTCCCTTCCGCGAAAGATTATGGGGGAGTTCCAGACCATCATGTGTGGATTAAAGTTGTTCCTGAAAAAATCTATTTTTTAGACTACGAGAAGGAGTTCGGCCACAGGACTATCCTTCATTTCGAGGAAAAGCAATCAAGGATTAAGTGGGGGGGATAAGATATGATTCATGTAACTTTAAGGGAAGCGATAGATAAGGCTATCGAGCTTGAAGAGCTCGGTTACGCGTTCTATAATGAGGCTGAAGGTAAGACTTACGACGTACAGGGGAAAGCGATGTTCAGGTTTCTGGCCGATGAGGAGGTCAAGCACAAGCAGTGGCTTCAAAAAAATCTTGATGTCGAGGAGTTTGACTTGACTGTGATGGTTGAAATCCCTGAATACGATGAGATGGAAGATACTGTTTTCAAAAAAGAGGTTAATGGTGGAATCGCAGACGAGGGTGCCGACAATCTTGCCGCATTAAACATTGGTGTTGAGGCTGAGAGGGCAAGCATTAGCCTTTATGCGGCAATAGTAGAGCAGTGTGGTGACGAACAATGTAGGAATCTTTTCCGCCAGCTCGTTTCCGAGGAGGAGAAGCACTTGTCGATTCTTCAAGGGGAAATTGATTTTGTAACTGAAACTGGAAGCTACTACGACTTTAAGACGATAACAACGTGAATTCGGAATTTTGGGTGATTTGATGTGACAGGATCATTAGGGGATGGTATCCACTCGGTAAGAGTGCAACACTGGGATAGGCGACTATTCGATGAATTAATCCCGCTGCCGGACGGTACAAGCTATAACTCGTATCTAATCGAGGGGAGTGAAAAAACAGCGCTCATTGATACTGTTGACCCTGAAAAGTCTGGGGAGCTTCTCTCAAACCTTGAGAAGTTGGGTGTTAAAAAACTGGATTACGTTATTGCGAACCACGCTGAAAAAGACCATTCAGGGTCGATTCCGGAAGTCTTGAAGGCATACCCAGACGCTCAAGTAGTCACAAACGCTAAATGCAAGGAAATGCTTAAGGACTTGATGAGCATTGACGATGGAAGGTTTAAGGTTATCGGGGACGGGGAAACAATATCCCTTGGAGATAGGACTCTAAGGTTTGTTTTCGCGCCGTGGGTTCACTGGCCGGAGACCATGCTAACCCTTCTTGAGGAGGATAATATTCTTTTCACGTGCGATTTGTTCGGCTCCCACCTGGCTTCGAGTGAATTGTACGCTACTGACGAGTGCCTGGTCTATGAGGCTGCGAAAAGATACTACGCGGAAATCATGATGCCGTTTAGGGGGATAATCAAAAAGCACATTCCGAAGGTGAGGGATTTAAAGGTTGAATTGATTGCCCCAAGCCACGGTCCAGTATACGATAACCCAGAGTTCATACTCTCAGCCTACGAGGACTGGACGTCCGACGAAGTGAAAAACAAAGTCGTAATAGTATACGCTTCAATGTGGGGGGCTACGAAAGCTATGGTAGACTACTTAGTCTCCGAGCTTGTTGACGCGGGAATCACAGTCAAGCCGTTTAATCTCACGAAAACGGATGTGGGAGATCTCGCTATTGCATTGGTGGATGCGGCGACGATAGTGATCGCCTCTCCAACGGTCCTGCACGGACCGCACCCGGCAGTAGCATACGCTACAGTACTCGCCAATGCATTAAGGCCTAAGGCAAAATATGCCACCATAATCGGCTCTTATGGTTGGGGGGGGCAGCTTGTGGAAACACTTACCGGGATGATCCCCAACCTTAAAGTCGAGGTTATCGACCCTGTCGTCATTAAAGGATTTCCGAGGCAAGAGGATTACAGGGCATTGAAAGAGCTTGCTAATCAGATTAAGTTGAAACATGAAACACTTGGTGGTGAATGAAAAATGGCAGACAAGAAAGTTATGGTTTACTCGACTCCCACGTGCCCTTGGTGCAAGAAGACTAAAGAGTACCTTAACAGTAAGGGGATAGAATACGAAAACTTAGACGTCGGAGGAAACCAGGAAGCGGCTCAAGAAATGATTAAAAAGTCAGGTCAGATGGGAGTTCCCGTCCTAGACATTGAAGGAAAAATCATCATCGGGTTCGACCAGAAGGCAATAGACGAAGCTCTTGCGTAAAGTTAGGATGTTTGACTTAATTGTTTGCGGGGCCGGGCCGGCAGGAATCACTGCCGCAGTATACGCTGCGAGGCAAAACCTTAAGACGCTCGTCATTAGTGAAAACATTGGCGGTCAGGCTGCTCTGTCAGGAGACATTGAAAATTACACTGGATTCCAGTTTATCACTGGCCCCAATCTTGCAAAACACTTCGAAGACCATTTAAGGCATTTTGACGTTGAATTAAATGAAAACCAGTCTGTATCAAGCATTGAGAAAAAAAGCGACTTGTTCAGAGTTAATACGGGTGAGGGGTCGATTAAATCCCGCACGGTTGTCGTCGCAACTGGCGGTAAACCTCGAAGACTCGGCATTCCAGGGGAGGCGGAATTCAAGAATAAGGGCTTGACTTACTGTGCAATATGTGACGGCCCAATATTTTCGGGGAAAGAGGTTGCAGTGGTCGGAGGGGGTAATTCAGCCTTAGACGCGACACTCCAGCTTACGGGGATTGCGAGCAAAGTCCACCTCATAACACTGAACAGAGAGATTACGGGGGATTCCATCATGATCGGTAAAGTTGGAAATTCCGATAATGTCGAGATTCATTCAAACACGAAGACCTTGGAGGTTTTCGGCGAGACTTTCGTATCCGGGATTAAGGTAGAGGAATCTGGAAGTGAGAAAAACTTGGATGTTCAGGGTGTTTTCATCGAGATAGGGTGGGTGCCCAACCCCCCTAAGGTAAAATTTGAGAGTGGGGAAATCCTACTTGACAAGGGGGGTGCAATAAAAATAAACGAACACTGTGAGACAAGTATTCCCGGACTATATGCTGCAGGGGATGTTTCGAGTGTTCCTGAACGCCAGATAATTGTTGCTGCAGGACAGGGTTGTATTGCGAGTCTCGGCGTTTTCAAGTATCTTTCAACGAAAAAATTCAATTGAGGTGAATTGAGATGACTAAAGAAAAACTTGAGGTATACAAATGCAATGTCTGCGGGAACATAGTCGAAGTCTTGTACTCTGGAGGAGGGACTCTAGTGTGCTGCAACGAGAACATGGAACTTCTAGCAGAGAAATCCAAAGACGAGGGCAATGAAAAGCACGTTCCCGTGGTTGAGGAGACTGAAAACGGCGTGAAAGTCAAGGTCGGCTCGATCCCGCATCCAATGGAGGAGAAACACTTCATCCAGTGGGTCCAGATTATCGCAGGAGACGAAGTGTGCCGTAAGTTTCTAAATCCTGGTGAGGCACCTGAAGCAGAATTCGAGATTGGTGCGGAAGGCGTAAAGGCTAGGGAATACTGTAACATTCACGGTCTTTGGACTTCCAAGTAGTTAAGATGGACAAGGAAGCATTGTCTGCAGTGAAAATTGCGTTGTCCCTTGAAAGGGAGGAAGCAGATTACTATAGACTTGCAGCCAGTAAAACCCAGAACCCAAGAGGTAAAAAAGTGTTCCAGCTTCTCGCCGAAGAGGAGGAGAAACATTTAGAGGCTTTGAAAAAACAGGTTGAGTCGGTTGAGGGTAAAAACACTTGGCTTTCGGACGAGGAATTATTCGATAAGTTGGTGTGTAAAACCTTGAAAAGAACAAAACCATGTGACCTTATACCCGATTCCCCAGGATCGGATTCTGACGGCATTCAAGCTCTTGAAAAAGCCATTGAGATCGAGAAGAAGTCTATCGAATTCTACGAGCGGGCTGCCTGCGATATTAAACACGACAGTGCAAGTAAAATGTTTCACTTTCTGATTGAATCGGAAAAAGAGCATTTGCGAGAGCTTGAAATACAGTTGACGTTTCTTTCAAGCCAGGGTATTTGGTACGACAATGAAGTTGTGTTTTCATAAAATACGATGAATGAAGGAGACAATGCAGAGGATTTCTGCTTGAAGGACGCTGATGGGAAAAATGTCTGTTTGAAGGATTATAGAGGTAGGTGGGTTGTCTTGTACTTTTACCCCAAGGATTTGACGCCAGGCTGCACTCTCGAGGCATTGGATTTCTCCACCTTGAAAAAGGATTTCGAGAAGAAGAACGCTGTTATTCTAGGGGTGAGTAAGGATTCCTGTGAAAGCCACCAAAAGTTCATAGACAAGAAGAAGCTTACAATCAGGCTTTTGTCTGACCCGGACTCCATGATCCAGAAAAAATTCGGTGTCTGGCGATTGAAAAAATTCATGTGCAAAGAGTTTACGGGAACAATCAGGACCACCTTCCTAATAAATCCAACAGGAAAAATCAAGAAGATTTGGGAGAAAGTGAAAGTGAGAGGGCACGCAAGTGAGGTTTTCGCGGCGATTGCTTAATCTAGCGGGGTTTTCGGGAGCCTTGTCTTCGACCACCAAACCGTAAGTCCCCCCTATCACCCCAATTTTTTAGGAGAAACTTGGGATCCTCGGGGAGTTCTTCAACGTCTTCGATTGGGCCTGCCTCATCATCAATGAAAGTTGGCTTCTGCATGTCTAGTTGTTCGCAGTGAGTCAGGCTTCCATGCTCAAGCAAGCGTAGTTGCCCGCCAATCCTCCCACCATTAAGTGCATAGCTTCTCCCGCATACTTCAAGATTATTTGAAATATTTAATTGTTTGGCCAAAAAAAGTCGTAATCGAGCGTTTGATGCTGAAACCGTACCTTCGGGAGTCCATAAAAAATCGGTTGGCTTATTCGGGTCGCTTAAGGAGTGAATATCAGCAGCTATTGCAACAATTCCACCCACTTCTTCTCCTTCGACTTTGACGGGTTTTCCACCGAGATTCGCAATAAGGTCCCAGTCCAAATCATGTTTCAAATGCGCAATAACGGATGGGTCAAGACCCCACTTATCGTCCGGACTCCAGTTCCCACCCCATGCGCGAACGTTATCTGCACACAAATCCCGCATATAGCTTACGATAGAGCCGTTTTGTGAGGTAACTTTTGAGGCCTTTATTCCCCCAGCAAGGATATTCCCATAAGCCCAAACCTCATCAACTTCGAGGGGGCCCATGCATGAAATTGAGCCGGTATGCGAATACAGAGCACTCGCCCGTATTCCCCCGTATGCTGAACTGACGTCATCCGCTACGAAAAGACTCTTCGCAGTTAAAGGTCCTACGCTAAATAAATCTCCAGGACATTCTATGGCACCCACACTCCCGCACTTGTAAAGGAGTATGTTGTTTGTGGGATGGGGGAGACCCTCGTTTAAAGTCTTGAAATGCTCTTCAGTAATTCGCTTTCCTTCCACCGCATCCCCCGAGAAAACCCAGTAATGGCTGCCTCCGAGAAGTATTTTTCCACTGGATACTTCATAGTTTTTAGGTCCTATATCGATTGAATCACCCGCGTAAAGCAAACCCCGAATCCTGGATGGCCGCTTATGTCTCATCAGTTAATTATTTAAGGTTTTGAAGTTATATAGAAGTCTTCAATCACTAGGACGTCCATCTTAGTTCTTTTAAAACAATCAAGAGCTTCTTTAGGGTTGTTCACGATGGGTTCGTTCTCGTTGAATGATGTATTAAGGATTATGGGGACTCCGGTGATTTTATTGAATTC